>JAEEGF012261233.1_pt1 | contig 141977 bp, 121 predicted proteins | sample 9134171 | NCBI WGS metagenome assembly JAEEGF01 (sample SAMN16246542, study PRJNA631951) | gut metagenome | biome: gut microbiome; feature: rumen; material: AP-attached | host: Bos | place: Iran: Karaj | collected 2018-10 | reverse complement strand
AAGATCATACATGAAAAAATATTTTACGTGCATTGTGATGAGTATGAATACTATGATGAACGGCTTGGTTAGCAAAAAAGCTATTCACACCAAAAGATTATGAATCAGAAATACCATGATACTCTGAGATGTCTAGGAAAGAGAAAAGACTAGCCAGAAAAGAATTGAGAAGACAAAAGAGAGAAGAAAGAAGAGAAAGAAGGAGAGAGAGGAGAGAAAGTTGAGAATGACGTCCTCGATGGCAGAAGTTTTTAATATGATCAGCAATTGCAGGATGAACTGTTATATGATGAGTCGAAATATACAAACATCGAAATAAAATTTCGTCCTGGGTAAAAGAAAAGCTTTGATTAGCATTGAACTTCGATCAAGCTAGACAAAAAGTTGAAGATGAAGTGCGTAATTGAAAGATAGACGATGATCATTTTGGCGTGTTTAATGCAAACTTTGAATGAGGAATCGTATACAATGAAGATTCCCAAGAAATCTGTTCTTATTGAGAAAAAACAAAAATTGATAAAAAAAACAAAAAATTACAATGATTGGATGTGGAATTTGCAAGCTATGAAGAGATGATACATGCCGCTAATATAGTAAATTTTGCAAAAAGGAAATTAAAGTGAAGATGAGCTACATCACGCCCATTTACACAGACTTCATGGTGATGAGATATTGCATTTAATTGCTCAACAAGTTGAAGTCAAGAATTTTTATCAGCTAACAACTCTAATGAACGAAGTCGGATACTAGGTACAGTATGAACTGTTTGATGATGACTTTTGGGTTGATACTGTGCATGAGTACATTGAGCAGCTATCTGAGTGGTTTCAGGATGATTATGATGATATGCTTTATGAGCATACATTGATAATACATCTGCAGCATGACGTTGTTGTTGAACCATAGCAAGATGAAAAAATTTTGATTTGTTTTTAATGTATTTAAACGACCAAACAGATGAAAATTGAAAATCATTGTGGGAGTCTGCAGGTGAACAGGTTATAGATCCCAATGGATCCCCAATTAATAATGTTGTTCATAATTGAGAAACTGATAGGTCTAAGATGGAATGATTATTGGCAGAAATTGAATTGTCATATGGTGAAGATCAAACATGAAGAAGAAATTTAGATATTATACGGGATGAGTCAAACCCAACCGAATATACAATAAAATCCTATGGCCATGCTACAAAATTAACAATAGAATGATGACCAACTACAATATGAGAAGAAATAGATTATTCAAAAATAACTAAAATACATATAGAAAAATATTGAGAAAAAGATCGATGAGATTGACTAGATATAGATTTCCCAAAAACAGAAGAATGATTGAAAGAAGCGATTAGCGTAATTAATTTGACAAATATGATTAGAGAAGATTGGCACTGAAAATGAGGAGAAGAATTTCCATTTATGTATGGTATGTATGTTCATTGAATAACGGATTGGTCATTTAACCTAGATATGGATACTCCAGGTATTTGATCAAACTATCAATGATGAACATGTGTGCTAACTCATGATGCATTAAAAAATAAATATCCAACAATATTCAAAGATATGGATAAAACCAGAACATTATTTTTACAATGAGTGCCTAGTGTAGAATATAGACATGACCAAGCGTCATATGATAAAGCAGAATGATCACAATTCATAAAGTTTTTACACCAGATGAGAGCTCCAAATTGATGACAATACTGGAAAAAAATTGGTTAATTTTAGTATTTTATAATTTTGCATCATGGAAAACGAAGCACAAATTACAAATTATATCAAAGAAAAGCAAGAAGGTACATTATCTTGAACTATTGAAAATATAGAAACTGAGTTTAATAATTTAGTTTGAAAAGAAAAAAAAGAGACAGATGACTGACTCAAACTTTTTGAGCGGTTAAAAAATGATAAATATCTATTAAAGTATGCTGAATACAAATCAAAAGAGAATGAATTAAAGTGGTGAGATAAGGTAAAAATGGAATTACTTGAATTAAGATTGTCAATTACATGTCCATATTTTAAAGATTTTAAAACTTTTCTTGAAGACTTAAATAAATGAGAATATGTGCCTCAACCATGAGAAGATGAAAATAATTGAAACAATTGAAATAATTGAAGTGAAAATGTGGAAGTTTGACATGGTAATACATTTTGCTGAATAAGTGTTGATGATATCAAATCTAGTCCATATTATAGGAATTCTCAAACATGAGTAACATGGTGTTCAAAAACAGCACGTGAAAATTGAAAAAGATTTTGACTTATTTTACCATCGGGAAATGCTTATGATGCTTGAGAAAGACCATGACAAGATTGCTTATGAACATTACCAGCAGATAAAGTAAATGAAAGACCAAGAAAGAGATGGAAAGCAATTGAGCCTACAGATTTTGTATCTTGAAGAAAATGAAATTATGCCGATATATATGTTGAATCTTGATCAGATTACGGACATAGAGCAGCTGCATTTAAAGATGATTCCGGACAATGGTATGTATTAGATCCATACACAAGAGTAAATTGAAGGTTAGATACTACACCAAAGAAATTGGAGGATTATGTGAAAAGTAAAAAAATAGTAAAAGCACACTTTTATGAATCAAAGTGATATGTACCAGAAAAACAGGAAGTTGCGATAAATCCACAAGTAGAAAAGGCAGTTCAGCGAGCAATTAGTATAGCAGAGGATAATTGCCATGGATATGAACGAGGATGAAAATGAAAAAGTGGACAATATGATTGTTCTGGATTAGTTAATGCTGCATTTAAATATGCATGATTTAATATAAATAATAAATATTGAACACAATCAATGAAAGAAGAATATGAGGCTTTATGATTTGAATGGATAACTCCATATAATCCAAACAATTTGAAAAGATGAGATATTGTATTAAAAAATCAGTGAGCAGATTGACAGAGACATACAGAGATTTATACTTGAAATTGAAAATTTGTATGAGCGCGCTCAAATAAAGACTGAAGGCCTTGAGATAGTAGTTGAAATGAAATTGCTGAAACTAGCGCAAATCGATTGACTAATTTCGGACGAAATTGAGTTCTGAGATATAAATGATAATTTAATCTAAATACCAAACTTTATAAGTTACATCTTTTTTAGGATTTTCTTTTTCATCGGCAATATATCTCCTAAACCAAGTTCTTTGTCTCTTTGCAAGGCGTTGAGTGTTCTGTTGCAATAATTTTTCCATTTCATCGATATCATATTTTCATTCCAAATATCAGATAACTTCTTTATATCAAATTCATTGCATAGATTGTAAAGTAGGGGAGTATCATTTATTCAAGAGTCTCTTTACTTCATCTACTAGCCCAGACTTAATCATTTCTTTAATCCTTGTATTAATTAGACTGTTTGTTGCATCTTTTTCTCTCCGAATTCACATCATCAAAATTGGCTGATTTACCGCTTTTTCCAAAAAGCTTTCAGTCTTAGTTTTCCCAGAAGTATGGAAAATCTCCAAAGCTCTCACAAGATATCTTGTACTTTTTGGATGAATCTTTTTTGCTTCATCTGGATCAACTCTTTCTAATTCCTTGTGCAAAAATCAAGGATTTTTTTCTTCTAAATCAAACATTTTTTTCCTAAACTCAAAATCTGGTCAGATTTCTGGCATTTGGAAATTTTTGTAAATCGTATCTATATATAATCCCGTTCATCATACAATCATTGGTAATTTTCATCTAGCTTGAATTTCTTTAATTTCTCTTTGTGCATCTTTTTGTCGCTGTCATGCTGTGTATGATTCATCTGGATTTACTATATTTATTTGATGATGTGGAATTTTATCCAAAATTTCTTGAGAAACTTTATCTGTTCAAATATTCATTTCCCTGAAGATTTGTCTGCTGTCACTGGAAATTATCTCTACATCAAAAAATTTAGCTAATTCTACTGATAATCTACTTTTCCCAGTGGCAGTAGCTCATCGAATTATTACAATTCAATTTGGATTTTTAGACACAAAATCCTGTATTATTTCTTTTGATCATAATACTATTTCATCAAATTTCATTATCTTAATTTATTTTTGAAAAAATGGCATCTTACTACATCAAGTAGTAATACACATGATACTTCATATCAGCTTTTCTCAATTTCTATCGACTATAGCTATTTCCCATTCTTCATTTGTTACTTGGCTATCAGTATTTACTTTATATTTCACAGTATATTTGTAGTTTTTTACATTTGGCTTATCACTTAGACTTTCAGAGAATCATCAAATAAAAATTCTATTTCCTGTGATTTTGTCCAAGAAATTATTTAACCAATTGCTACTAAAATAAGTCCTGTACGCATCAGAATTCTTCAGATAACGATCAGCAAGACTAGCCAATTCAGAGAATTCTCTATTGTTTATTTTTTCGTAGAATGATTGTATTAAAACAACATCTTCATTATCAATATTATTGGCTTCAACTTCAATATTTATAGGCTCATTATTGTTGATTTCTGTATTGTTTGTAAGTCATATATTGTTGTCATTTATTTCAATATTTTCTATTTCAATAAATTCTCAAGATTCATTATTATATCAGATTTGCATCTGTACACCATCGCCTATACTATTATTAATATCTCAAGTATTTTCTATTTCAGAGAAAATCAATTCATTAGTTTTTTGCTTTTGTACAAATGATATAAGTCGATATGCAACAGCAAAAATACAGAATATTACAGCAAAACAAAGAGCTACTTTTGAAAATTTTTCAGCTCTATCATCCCATTCTTGCTGTTCTGAGTTTTGATAGTTATTTGTGACAGCATTAATATCTTTATGAATTTCTTGATTTTTCTTTTCCAAAAGAGTTACATCTTTATGATGGTTTGATATTTTAGTATTTATGCTATCTTCAATATTTCTCTGCTTCTTTGGCCTTCAACGGCTTAGTCTTCATTTATTTTCAGCTGTTTCTTGAGCTAATTTGCTTTTTAATTCTCAGTAGTCCTTCTTTGGCCTTCCACGAGTGGAAATTTTTTTTGTTTCCATGATATGTTTTTGTATTTAAAATATATATTAATCCATAAATTCTTGTGTCTTTGAAAGTCGATATCTAAACGCTCTATCAAAGTCATCGTAATCTTTAAAAACTCTATTTGATCTCTTGTATACTACATCTTCCATATTTTCATATAACTCATCAGACAAATTTCTCCACGTAGAATTATTTCTTAATCTTGGATATTGGGATCTAAGATTACTTATTAACGTAGGCCAAGTGTTGTAAGTGCTTTCTACCATTTCAAATTCTTTTTGTGTAAATCAATTTAAAGGAGATGTAGAAGGATTACTTACATTAAAGTCTAAATAAGTTGAATTTCATTCTTCATCTTCAGCTATAATTCTATAATATCCCTTTTTAGCGAATTTAAATATATTTTCCACTGTTTTTTCTCATCTATCTGAAGATCCCATAGTCAAATATCAATTCGTCCAAGTAGTTGAGCGGTTTGTAAAATATGTAGAACTTGTCCTTGAAATACTTTCCCAAGAGCTTGAAGTTGAAGATCTATATTCTGCAGTAAAATTAATTTTTCATCTATAATAACTATCAGTAGTTACAGTTAAATCAATATATTCAGATGCATCTGGATTTCTGTCATTTGTACTAAGCTCTAAATCATAATAATATGAATTATTTCAAACATTAAATTCAATATAATCTTCGTTTCAATCAGTGTCTTTTGCATAAATCCTATAATACCCTTTCTTAGCAAATTTTACGAAATTAGAAATAACTTTATGTCAATTATCAGAAGATTTCATTTTGTAGTAACCTTGTTCCCATTCATTTGAATAATTTGAGAAGTAGGTTGAGTTAGTCCTTGAAGAAATCGTACTCCAAGAACTAGAAGAAGATGATCTATATTGTATTTTATAAAAATTAATATTTCAAACATAAGATGTATCGGTATCTATAGTTAATTTGATATAGCTTCAAACAGTTGGAGATGTTGTTGAAGCTGTTATGTCTAAATCACCATTGTATGTTGAAGAACTTCAAACATAGAAATCGATATAATCTTCATTTCAATAAGTATCTTTTGCGTAAATTCTATAATATCCTTTTTTAGCAAATTTTACGAAATTAGAAATAACTTTGTGTCAATTATCAGAAGATTTCATTTTGTAATAACCTTGTTCCCATTCATTTGAATAATTTGAGAAATAAGTTGATGATGTGTTTGATACACTAGTTCGTGATGAAGAAGTTGAAGATCTATATTTTGCAGTTAAAGTAATTTTTCCGTAATAATCATCATCAGTATCTATAGTTAATCTGACATATTCTGAAGTAGATGGATTTTTATTATTTGTAGAAATTTCTAATTCATAATTATCATCATAATCATAATCGTAATCGTAATCAATATCAGCACTTCTCATCAACATTATCATTACATATCACCTCAATTCTTTTAAATTAGGATTCGTATTTGTGATAATTCATTCCCCATATAATCTATTTAAATGTGTTGAATAATAAACATCCTTTCAATCTTTTGTATTAAACAATAATCTAGATAGAGCAGTAGCAAATTCAGCTCTAGTTACTGTATCATATGGCCTAAATTTATTGTTTGGCATATTTTGTCACATAATTCCCAATTGATATGCCAAAGTTACTCAGTTATCATATTGAGCATCTAAACTTGTAGATACATCAGAAAATCTTGGAACATATGAGTTATATGGCCTTTTTCATAATACATTTATAGCATATTGAGACAACATTTTTGCCATAGCAATCCTAGTTAATTGTTGATTCATTCAAGCTGTTTCAATAGATCTTTTTGTTGTGATATTATAACGATATGCGTATTGATAAGCTTTATTCATCTCACTTGAATAATTCCAATTATAATCGTCATCATAATAATCATCCCAATAATCATCGTCATCATCGTCGTCATCATAATAATCTCGATCATCATCGTCATAATCCCAATCATCATCTGCAACACTTCACCACGTTCAGTTTTTGAAATTATAATATCTAGTCATAGTAGCAAAATTGCTGTTTATTGTAATATACAATTTTACTTTTTCAGAAGAATTACTGTTATAATAAAATTTACCATCACAAGCTCAAACAGGAGCTAATGTGTTGTCTGGTAGCATCAAACTACAACTTACAGCACAAGGATACTCTTTACAGCTGATGTCACTTTCTAGAGTGTATCTATCATTGCTTCATTTTTCTATGCTGACACATACGCTATTTTTTCATACGCTTTGAGTTACACAGCTACTTGCAAAAGAGACTCATGTTAATGCAGCAAAAACAATGAAATAAAAAGAGAAAATTTTTAATAAATTTTTCATGTTTTTTGATGATAAGTAATAAATGTTTTGATAACACGCTAATTATAACAATTTCTATACAATATTCAAGTTTTTTTATAAGATGCTTGACATCGATGAATTTTATGGTTTTTATTAAGATATCATTTTCAAAAAAATGGAATATACACAGTACATAATAGCTTACTTTTATTCATTTGCAATTCAATTTTTATACTGTTGAAACTCAGCCCATTTTTCATTTAAGGCATTTCTAGTTTCAGGTCACAAATATCATCTAGCTGGATTATTTACATCATCAGCATCTATCAATCACATAGCTACTTGGAAATCGTATACGGCATTAATTGTAGCTTTGCTATATACATAATTCGTTCATAGTTTGTAGTAACCGAGATATCTCAATAAATCTTGTAAATCTCAAATTCTACTATATATCTGACCTTTTTTATATGGCTCAGTGAAATATTTCATGATTTCTTGGCTTTGTGGCTCAGGCTCAGGGTATACAAAATCTTCTGTACTACTTATTCACAAAGCACTTCTCATAAGCATAATCATCACATATCATCTTAATTCTTTCAAATCTGGATCGGTGTTAACAATAATTCATTTATCAAATAACTTTTTTAAATGTGTACTATAATAAACATCCTCTCAATCTTTTGTTCCATACAATAATCTTGAAAGAGCAGTAGCAAATTCAGCTCTTGTTACCGAATCGAATGGCCTAAATTTTTCAATTCAGATTCCCATTATTCATAACTGGCATGATAATGCTCATCAATTATCATATTGATCCATTAAGTCTGGTGTTATGTCATCAAATAGACATTCTGAATATTTATTTCTATCAGGAGTCTTCTTTAAAACATTAATTGCATAATATGACAACATCTTGGCCATAGCAATCCTTGTTAATCCATCATCCATTGCGGCTTCTTGTATAGATTTTTGTGTGGTAATTTTGTGGTAGTACGCATATTGATAAGCCATATTCATTTCGTCAGAATAATTTGCATCGAATTTTGACTGATCAAAACTAAATTTTGTCTCAGAAGTGTTATTTCAACTATTGTTTGATTGATTTAAATCATTGTTTCATCATCAATTTCATCATCAACCACCTCCACCTCATCAACCTCATCATGAAGGTTTTTGTATAATTCGATTTACTGTGGCAGTGGCGTATCCAGAGTTTCAAACTAAATCAGTAAATTCGAATGTAAATGATCAACTTTTTGTAAATATATGAATTGTCTCTGTTCATTGTATTTCTTCACTACATCATGTCAAATAAGCTGTTACATTGTCCGTTGTAGTTCAAGTAGTACTATATGTTATTTTACATGTTGGAGAAGCAGTATCTAATATTAGCATTGCATGTATATCCTTACCGTTTATATTCGTAGCGACAGTATTTCTCACATCTCAAATATTTATATTTTCACTTAAAGTATTCCTCAGTTTATTTCCAACGTATTCATGTCCATTTATATTATAAGTATTAATATCTCAATCAGAAACAACATTTACTCAATTTGATATAATATGTCCTTTTACTTCATTTTGCAACATCATACCAATAGAGTATGTTAGCTCATCATCGTTTATATCAAGAAAATCTGATTTAAATCAGATATTATCTGCATATGAAGATTCCCAACTTATTAGATAATGCTTTTTTACATGAGGATTAACCATATATTCAAAAGATAATTTAAGACCAGTTTTTGTTATTATACTTCATGTTAGAATCTCACTGATTCATGTCTTTATTTTTCAAGTTAATTCTTTCTGAAGTATTCAAGTATTTATGATTATTCATGTTTTTATTATTGTTCAACTTAGGTTACCAATGTTAGATTCTGTTGTTCTATTATTAAATATCATCATATCTTCGAATTTATTTCAAGAGGTATTAGTATTTAAACAAATTCCAATTATATTATTATATATTAATATGTCTGAGAAATTATTACTACTTGAATTATTATAAAGCCTGATTCAACAATAAGCAATTCAACTATCTATTATTCAGTTGTTGAAAGTTTTTAATTTAGAAAAGTTGTTTTTTGAGGAATTTTCCAATTCAATTCAATTTTTTTTATTGTTAAATACAAAACCGCTATCTAACCAGTTTTTTATTCATCAAGATATATAAATTCAGTCGGATATGTTGTTAAAAGTATAATAATCTCCAATCTCATTATTACTTGATGTAATTTTTATTCAATGTGCATTTTCATAAGAAACTATGCTATTAATCTTCGTTCATGTAGAAGAGATAGTTAGTCAACACAATGCATTTCAGTACGTAATAATTCAGCTTAATTCATTTTCTGATCAATATCTTATCCGTATTCATTCATCAAAATTTGAATGTGAATTAATATTTACTATGTTATTATAATTAGCATATTTTAAATATAATCATTGATACTTATTTTTAAATGATTCTATATTGTATATGGTATTATAATCCGATGATTCAATATGTATTCAAGCTCCATCAATACAGTTTGAAGATTTTATACCAGACAAATAATTATTATGCGAATTTTTTAATATCAATGAATAATCATAAATATTGTCCAAATTTATATCATTATATTTACTATTGTTCGAGTTTTTTGAATAGATTCAACCGTATAAATCATCTATTTGAATATTGTTTAAAGTAATACTATGGGTGTCTATTAATTTGATACCATATTGAGAATCTTTTTTTTCTCCACGAATTTTAATATTATCAATTATTGAGTATCTTCAGTTAATTACAAAGATGTCTCAATCATAATATGTATTATCAATTAATGTGCCATCTTTTGATAATATTGAAGTACAATCTCATAGTTCTAATGTATTGTTCACAAAAATTATTCACGTGTTTAATACATATATAGTATTATTTTCTAATTTGTTTGGAAATTCAGTTATTTCTACAATATTAAACAAATTAATATCACAATCTCATTTATTATATCCACTCCAGGTTTCGGTGTAAAAATCGTTTTCATAAATTAGAGAATATATATCTCAACTAGAGTAATCTTTATTCCAAAAATTTGCATCAATTTGATTATAATTTTGGGAAAATGAATATCAAACCAATAAAAATAAAGCCAAAAAATAGAGAAAAATTCTTTTATACATCATTAGATAATATTTTTGAAATATAAATCCAAAAATGCACAAAATATAGTTTAGTAAAATACATATAATAGTAAAGTATTTGTTATTTTTTACCATTAATTTTCTTCTTTACTTTTTTATAGATTTGTATATTATTACATATAGTAAGTGTAATAACAAAAAAGACTAGAAATGAAAAAGCTCAGATTTGTCGTTTTACTCTTGTATCTCCTTTCCATTTTTGGAGTACCTCAGGTAAAAGCACAACTGTTTAACCATAATGAGGATAAACAAACAGAATTTCAATATAATCGAAATTCACTAAGAGGAGGAGATCAAGGAGAAGAACCGGGAGGTGGTGGCGGAGAACCCACACCAATTGGAAGCGGCTTGTTAGCATTAACTTGTCTATCTCTAGGCTATGCTTGGTCCAAGCACAGCCGTAACGAAGATTGAATAATCTTCAGTTCCTATACAGAAAGGGAGTGGTTGACTGCTCCCTTTTCCGTTTTTTAAAATTTTTTATTGATATAGAGAAAAATATAATTAAAAATTACAATGTTTATCTTATAAAATAATAAAAATGAAAAAAGTCTGTAAAGTGATTTGTTGGATTTTATGAATATTTATGTGCTTTATCTTAGTTAATCTAATTATCTGAACTATAAAATACTGAGGAACAAAAGCATATTCAAAGATTCTTAATGAGAAAGATTGGCATGAAAGTATGTTAGAATTTTCTATTATAAAGCCAAAGACACGAGTAGCTATGTTTTATAAGGATTCACAAGAGGATGTAGATATAACAGCAGAGGAGACTTTATTGAACGAATTGGATACAGAGGCATCTGCTGAAGTAGATGATATATTTAACGAATTATTATCTTGAGATACAGAGATTACTGAGGAAGAAAATGTAAATCATAATCCTTATGATCCAGATTATGAAGATGAGTTCAATAGCTTTTTCTGAGTAGATTCAGAAGAAAATTCTGAAATTATTTCAGTAGAGGATATTGAAAATTTAGAACCAGCAGGATTTGTAGTAGATGAAAATACAGAAAATTAATTCAAATAAAAATATAATAGACAAAATCTTTTCCACCATAAAAAGTGACAGTTTTTCATTATCAGAAAAGATAAAATTCAATTATTTAGCACTGGTTCAAGATTCAACATTTGATTTAGAGATTCGGACCGAATGAGAACAAATTGAATGAAATATCTTTTTGATTTGCTTTTGAAAGTGAAAAGTTACTAGCAAAATCCAAGCAAATATCAATAATTCGGAGAATAAAATAAATGTATTTGTTCTTAGTCTTTTACAAGATGATAATTTTGTAAACGTTGACGGAGATATAAAAGTAGACAAAAATGTATCTAATTCTCAAGGACATTTGATGGAAAAAAATATAATTCTTTGAAAAAAGGTAAAAGTAAAAATGGCTCCAAAATTGGATGTTTATTCTCAAAATGTACAGGCGACACACTGAGTATCCATAGACAAAATTGATCCAGAAAAAAAGTTTTATATAGAGAGTAGGGGACTTTCAAATAAAGAAGCAATGGAATTAAGTATACATGGCTATATTCAATATATTCTAGAGTTCTTTGATATTACAGATTTAGAGAAAACTGAAATAGAAAATACAATTTTATCCAATATTCAAATAGATGACTAAGTATTTTGAATTATTACTAGATTTGCTAGAAATTCAAGACAAAGATTCATACATTGAAATTGCAAAGGTAATTGAAAAAAATACTGATAAAAAACTACAAGTACATCACCAATACTTTTTTGTATTCGAGTGATACAGAGATTTGCTTGATTGAAAACTATCTCCAGAAGAATTTTTGCAGCTGTGAGATATAGATTCTAAATTAAGATTTGATTCAAAAAAACTGGATTCAATCTCTTTTCTTCAGAGTAATCCAGATTTTGATGGCAACACTATATATATTTTTGATTCAATTTCTGATTGAATAATCCAGCCAAGAGAAAATATTTTTTATGTATAATTTTTTATCTATCTATAAATTTCTTGAAATCTTCAAGATTATCAAACGATTTGTATACTGATGCAAATCTAATATAAGCTACAGGATCAAGCTTTTTCAGAACTTCCAAAATATCATCTCAAATTTTTTGTGAAGAGATTTCATCTCATTCTGATGTTCGTTGACTCTCCAAATTATTTAATATTTCTTCAATTTTTTCGCTATCATATTCTCTTTTTGCCAATGAGAGCATCAAAGCCCTTTTTATCTTTTGTCTATCATAAAGTTCTTTTTTACCATCTTTTTTTACTACAGTCAAATCCGTGAATTCCCTTCTTTCGAAAGTAGTAAATCTATTATTACAAAATTCACATTCTCTTCTTCTTCTGATTGTCTGTCAATCATCAATAACTCTACTATCAACTACTTTTGTTTCTAAATTTCAGCATTTAGGACATTTCATAACGATTAATAATTAATAATTAAAAATTAATAATTAAAAATTAATAATTTCGGTTTCATAATTTATTTTGGAATCAAGTATCTCTTATTGTAATAAGTAATATTTTTCAAGAATCATTTGAACCAAAGTACATCTTCTCATGATACTGATTTATAAATATCTTCTTTTCATTTGATAAATTCTTTTCGATTAGATAATGCAATTTTGAAAAATGCTTGGTTGTCATCCAAACTGATTCGTAACTCCAATATTTCTTTGAATTCAGATAATATCTTTTTTATCATAGATTGCATTTTTTTATTGTACTTTTTTGTAATATTTAGTACATCTACACAATAAACTTCATATATGGTATCCATGTTGATGTCTTTATTCTCACCATTTTGTAAAAATGTGATATACATCAAAAATCATGGTAAAGTTTCCATCATGGATGATATGATTCCATATATATTAGTGTCGGAATATTCTGCTTTTAGATCAATATCACTTAGGTATTTCAATAATCTATCATAAATCCAATAATCAAGGGAGTAAAGGCATTCTTTGATATGATATACATCATCTTCATTGAAATATTTTTTCACTATTTTATGTAGATTTTTTGTTTCCAAAATGTCTTGATATTTATCTTTGTATAAGATATTTAAAAATTCATTTTTATCTTTTTTCACTAATACAGAAATTTCGCGGCTAAACATATTTTTGAATACGGTTAATATTTTCTTACTATTTACGTATAGTCTAATGTCTTTTTGGTTTACCCATTGGAAAAGAGTAGCCAAGAAGTTTTCTTCAAACATCCTAACAATATGCATATTTGAGTAGATGCTTTTTGATGTATTTTTGTATGGTAAGAAAAATTTTTGCTTTCAAGCTCTTACATTTTCTGATACATTTTTGTAATAAAATACATTTTTACCATAATTATACAGTAATGAACCATAGTAATGAATAGTATTTGCTTTATTATCAGATCGATCTAAATATCACAATATTTCTTCAATCATTCATTTTTTAAACAGTCTGAAATTTAAGCTATCTCACCTGGCAATTCGTAGTCATCAAAGGAGTGTGATATAAAAGTTTAAGATCTTTTCCATAATTTTTGATTCCTTTTTTATTCTTTCAGGAACTTTAAAATCTTTTAGTCCTTCAGGATCTGTACCAATATCGGACATCATATCATCAATTTCATCGCTCAAAGATTTTCAAGTTATCTTTTCTTCGTCCCTAAAATAATTCAATATGTATTTCTGTACTCCATCAAAGAAATTCTTTTTGAATAATCTATGGTCAGTAATTATATTATACAATTCCTCCAAATTTCATTTTCATTTGCGGAAATTACTAATTTTTTTTGCTAGTAAATTTTTGTCATAAACTTTTCAAATTATATCACTTATTACAGATGGTATATTGGCTTCTACAAACACATATTTCAAAAGTATATCAGCAGGCAAAATGTATTGTAATATTTTTTTCTCAACTAAAGAAAAATTGGTTTTGTACACGAAATTACCTCTTTGCTCCACAAAATTTTCAATTATAGGTTTTAAATGAGCTTCGTTTAATTCATCGTAAAAAATCCATTTATAGAAGTCTTCTTCGCTATCTGTAGGTTCAAAATAAAGGTCATTAAATAACTGGTAATGATCAAAAAGTAAAAAGAACACATCGACCTCACTCAACAACTCCTTTTTTAATTTTCAAAACTTTTCAATATCAAAAGTCTGTCCAGATTGATGGAATATAGTTTCATAAAAATTAAAAAACACATCTATAAACCAATTGAAATTTTTTTGTTTATCATTGTATGGAAATACTTTAATTCTGGATAAGAATACAAAATTTAGTAAATATACAGCAAAAATGAAATTGATAAAATAAGCATCCTCATAGTCACCAAAAGCTTCGCTGATAAACATACTTACTACGAGAGTCAATGTATTTCCTATATTACTAGGATTCATAAATCTGTATCAATTCATGTTTGCTGCTCAGCAATATCCATAATACAAATCAATGTCCTTTTTGTTAATTCATTTATTTTCTCCAAATCAAATTTTAAATTCAAAAGGATCGATAGCAATATCAAATAAATTCAATTTATAATTTTCAATGATTTTTCTGTTTATAATAGAAAAAAATTCTTTTGCTGAAATAAAAGAAATGAACATACTAGCAGGATTTACATTGTTTGCCATCATCTCATCAGGGAAAAGTGACAGCAAGACCCTCTTGAATAATTGCATACAAAATTTCGTTTACTATAAACACTTTCATACTACAAAAACAAAACTTATTTTCAAATAAAAAAAATGAGAAATTTTTCGAAAAAATGAAAGAAATAAATTTGTTAATGGGAAATGCCGGTTATTTGTTACGTAAAAAAGTGGTCAAAAATTTGACAAAATATGTTGTTTTATATATAATTAAGTTACTAATTTTTATATATTTAAATATTAAAAAATGTCAGAAACAGCTAATACAATCCACGATATGCCGGATTTAAAAAGGTGATGAGAAGGGTCTCCTTTAGATAAGGCTTTAAGTGCAATTGAAAATAATAAGGATCCAGAAGTAATAGAATCATGAGATGTTGGCTTTGATAACACATTACTTGCCCTTTCAGTTAATCTTTGAGATCCTGTATCATGTAATTGAGAAGTAGTTTGATCTGTATGAACAGATGAAAATGAAAATTATGTAGTTGTCTTTGATGATCCTAATAAAACAATTACACCATGATCTAAAATAGAAATAAATTGAAAAGAAGCAGAGATAGTAAACGATGGAAATGTTATATCTTTGGTGTGAAATTTAAATGAAGTCGAAGTCGTTGCAGATAGTTTATTTAATGGTATTACGCCTAGACCTGCTAAACCTATAGAAATGAGCTTTTGAAACGAATCTTTAAATCCTATTGCTACAAACAGAGACAGTATTTTAAATTTAGATAATATGTACTGAATAAAAGTTTGAGACATAGTTTTTGTAGAATGAGAAAAAGTATGACAAGTATGATTCAATGAAACTATTTGATTACATGTTGATTTTGATGAAAACCATAAAACTATTGAAAATAATAAAAAAGTAACAATATGAGGATTTGAATTTAAAATATTGGAGAAGGGTATGCTATCTCCATTAATTACATTACCAGAGATTGCTGTTGTTGATTCTCCTATTGAAAATGGAGAAGGAACATGACTAAGACTTGAAGATATTACAGTAGCATTATGAAATAATTTAAATAAAGAAATTTTTATAGATACAATTAATGATGTAACTGCAAACTGAACCACAGAGCAAATGGCAAAAGTAGCTGAATTAATGCCTATATTAAAAGATCCAAATAAAAATAATGATTGATCATCTCCTATGGTAAAACTATTTCAGAAAAATGAATTATCATTAAATGGTCAGCAAGCTGACTGAGTATTAGGAGGAGTTACTTTTGATAAAATGCAAAAATGGCTTTGAATTATTCCTAAAAACCGAATAAGGACAAAAGATATCTTTGATAATAATAAACAAATATATAAAATAAGATCCACTAAAGATTTGAACAATAAATTTTCTAATTTTGCTGTAGCTAGTTTGACAGTAAATACAATGATGCAAAATATTAATTGACCTAAAAAATTCTTGTTTTCAAATGATTGAAAAGTTATAATACCAGACAATTTAATATGATCTTTGAATTCGCAAGATGAAAACCAAAATATATATACGCCAGAATCCAAGATCGGAGATTGGGAACTTATGGATAATTGAGATATAAATATTAGTCAAAATGGTTATCATTTAACAACAATTGATCACACTGCAAGATTTTGATAATTTGTCACACTAGACAAAAATATTATTAATTATTGTACTAAATAATAATAGATTTTGTTGAAAAAATTTTATTGATATGTATCATACAAATTGTAATTAAAAATCTTATATTACACGGTCATGCTTTCAATCTACATCCATATCCCATTTTGCAAAACTAAATGTAATTATTGTAATTTTCAAGTCTGTCCATTAGACAAGATGAAATCAGAAATGATTCAGCCAGAACTTGAAAAGTATACTAATCAAATAATTTCTGATATTAAAAAATATTCTGAAATATTGGATGACAAAGAAGTAAAATCGATTTATTTTGGTGGAGGAACCCCACAGCTCATTTGACTTGAAAATATAGAGAAAATTACAGATACAATAATTCAAAGCTTTGATACTGAAAACTTGGGAGAGTTTAACATTGAGATGAATCCATATCCAAAAGATAAAGTTTTTGATTTCGTTCAATCTTTGACTAAAAAATACAGAGAATTTGCTAGAGTTAGGTTTAGCTTTGGAATACAGTCGTTTGAAAACAAAATGTTATCGGTAAGTGGCAGACAAATTACATTCCCAGGAATTGTAGATTTTTTGCGTGATTTACAGCCATTAAAAAAAGATAATAATGTGTTCAATTTGGATTTCATAGCATTTTGATATTTCAATGAGAGCAAAAAATGAAATTTCCAATTGCGAAATCCTACAGCAATGAACTTTTTCCAATCTTTAGCAAAAAGTAAATTCATCGATTCATATTCCTTATATACATTAGAACTTTTCCCCGGTAGCCTACGATATTACAATGAAAAACTAAAAAATAATAAAGGACAGTCAAATAACCAATATTGAGATCAAGATGATATTTATGAAGAATTTGCTATCTTAAAAGATATTTTGCTTGATGCGTGATACAAGAGATACGAAATTTCAAATTTTTCATTGCTTGGAAAGAGTAGTGTCCACAACAGAAATTACCGAGAAATGTGAGATTATTTGTGATTAGGTACATCAGCATCATCATTCTTCAAAAATCCTAACGAAAAGCTTTGTTCCTTATTAGACATACCAAATTGAACGAAAGCAGTCCGTCGAACGAATTCACTAGAATTTCCAAAGTTTTATTCATGACAATCTGAAAACGATATTATTCCTATGACAGACAAAGATTTGTTGATAGAGGAGTTCTTCCTAGGACTTAGGACAGATAATTGAATTAAAAACATTCAAAAATATGAACCAGTATTGGTTCAAAATTATTTAGAAAAAATAAAATCGTATTCAGATCAGTGATTCATGGAAATTTCAGAAGACTGACTAAAATTTACAGATCAATGAATGGATATTTATAATGATATTGTAACGGAACTTTTGAATGAAATTTAAAATATTTTTAAATAAAATTTTGTCCTTAAAAAGTTGACAAAAATACTTTTTTATGTATAATAAATAATGTAAATTTTATTTATTAATATTATACATATGCAAGATTGAAACAACGTATCTGACAAAATTATTCCTATAGAAGATGAAGTAAATGAGGTAGATCCTCAATTTGTAGGTAAAACACACGAATTTCAAGGTATGATTTCAGACTCTTTTGCTGATTCAGAGCAAAGCGAAATACTTTGAAATGACTGAGAATACTTAAAACTTTATGAAAGACAAAACGAGACAAAAAAGCAATTGGAAGCATGGGCGGGAAAAAACAACATAAAAGATAGAGACTGATATAAGTTATCTTTCCACCCTGAATGTCTGAGTTTTGATGATGATATGATTATCTACAATACATGAATGCCATCCAATCAACCACATTTATTTAAAAAGAGAGATTGAATATTTGAAGAAATTCCATTATTACCTGAAAAAGTTTGTCCAATTGATATGCAATGAAATTGAATAATACCAAGAAATATTAGGAAAGTAAAAGATGGAATTTATTGTGTAGAATTAGTACATCTTAAAAACAAATGGGTAGAGCAACGTTGAGGAAAATGAGATATTTATCTATGAGATTATTCTGAATCATATTATATTGATAAAACATGAAAAGTATTAGAACAAATCTGAAAATTATGAGATTTTGTGACTAATGATGGTATTTATAGTAAACATAATTGGGAAAATCTTTGGTGATTTAGACAGACTGATGTGAAAAAGTATAATCATGATTGAAAACTACAATCAAAAGAATGGATTATATTTGATAAAAATTTTGAAAAATTATTTACAATCGAAAATAGTCATCGATATGCTATGCAGTATTGTGATGATCAAGCATGTATATGCCAAGATATTAGGACATATGATCCTAAAAAATATGTAATTATCAGCAAAACATGAATTATAGCACAATGAACAGAGGAAGATTTAAAATCAAATGAATCTATGCAAAAATTTTTGGAAAGAGAAGAAGAAAGACAAAAAAAGCAAAAAGAAAACGAAGATAAAAAACAAGAAAAGAGAAGACTTCCATTTGGTGAAAGATTTAAAGAGATAAATCATTGTATAATTTCTTTAAAAGATAAACCAAAAATTATGTGACTTTTCCCTCAGCAAGTAAAATCAGCAACTATTCAAAATGATCAATGAAAGACGTTGTATGAAATACCAGATGTTTTAGCTTTTTATGAAGATGATAATAGGCCAGAATTTAACACAAACGATTGAAACTTGAGAATTAGTGAATGGAATAAAGATTCAGGAGTATTGTGTATTTACAAATATGTATGAGGTTATGTAAGAGAATCAATTTTCATAAATAAGACCACATGAGAAAAGCTTGAATTTGATTGATATAAATGAGAAAACGCATCATTGCAGTGAAGATTGATTGATGTTCCTGTTAACTCAAGTGATTCGGAAATTTATGATGAAAATTTAAATAAGTTATGATTTAGATTTTGGTCATGAAGCTGATTATATGCTATAGCTAGACAAGAGGCTTGAGAATTGAAATGTTATTTATATTCTATTAGCACATGAAAACCTTTATGTGAAATTTGAGATAAATGATTTACGTCTACTGTAAAAAGGACATATAGGGATAAAGAGGATAACACTCATGTTATCGTGGAAAAAAAGGATTGAACATTAATTGAAGTTGTTCCATTTAAAAAATAGTGAAAGATTAATAATTTATTAAAAATGAATAATTGATTATCAATTATTCATTTTTAATTATTTCTTATTTGCTAATAATGATAGGATTTCCCCGATTCGATAGTTCAAATCCTATAAATTTGTTCCAATAGAGTCAATTTTGCTAATCAATGGGGGAGTGTGATGTTTCCAAAAGCTATTTTTTTTGCTCAAATTTTTACAAGTTCTTCCTCGTTTAATCAGTATGGTCATCATATGATGAACACGATATTTTTATTTTTGCAAATATCCAAAAATTCTTCCGTCGTGACATTTTTTCAGTCCTTACTCATCATGACATAATCCCAATCTTTGTACTTTTTGCTTAATTTTTTTAAAATTTCTTCAGTATCTTTTGCAATAATCTGTTCTCTAGTACCATTTTTGCTAGGTTTTACTTCTTCCAAAATTACAGACTTTCAGAGTCTTTTTGTGTATTCTCAAATTGCACTAGCTCGATGCTTATCTGAATCTGAAATATTTAAAATTACATAGGTCATAATGCGGAGTTCCTACTAAAATAATATATATCTATCATGCTCTCAATCATAATAACTTTTTACTTTTATTACATCTCATTTTCTGATTCATGCACTTTCAAATTCTTCCATAAACCCAATCTCATTCATCATTTTCCAGAAATACATTTCTCATTCTTCATTTCACCACTGTGTGATAAAAACCCATTTACAAAATTCTGGATCTCTTACCTCCCAAACTTTACTGTATTTCGAATCTATTTCATCGATATATCATTCTTCCAAAAGCTTTTGTTTCTCAGTGTTTGTGATATCTTTTACCAAAATATTATACTCATCTCTAAATTCTCATTCTTGGACATCGTCATCAAAAATATGCTCAACAGCAGGCGATTTTTTCAAGATTTCAGCGATTTTATTTATCCATTTATCTAATCCGAAATGTGTTGCTGCTGAAACGACAAAACAATTTTTCTCAAACAAATCTTTTGTGATTTCAAAATCTAATTCTTTTTTTGTGAAGTTATTTAAATTTATCAAAAACTGTTTTTTATATTCTCAAACTATTTCATCATCATTTATCAAATCATACTTATTTAGAGCAAAAATTATTTTTTTAAATAATATTACTTCATCAAACTTTGTTGCAATTAAAACTATTCAACCGTCTCTTTCTTCCAAACTAATTTCAGCATCTGCATCTACTTTTTCATGGATATATTTCACTATTTCATCCAATAAATCAGGTATTTCATTTAGTCAATTATCCAATTTTTCTAAATCTCAGATGAAACAGAAAATTCTAGATTTCAAAATATGCCTCAAAAAATCATTTCAAAGTCCTTTTCATTCTGCTGCTCATTTAATTAATCCAGGAATATCAATCATATTGAAATGAAAATCTCATACGGAGATACTTCCAAGATTTGGCACAATAGTAGTAAAAGGGTAGTCACCAATCTTAGCTTTTGTGTTTGATACTGAATTTATCAAACTAGATTTTCCTACACTAGGACTTCAAATTAGAGCGACATCAGCCAAAAGTTGCAATTCCAATGTCACATTCTTCTTTCTAGCTGGCTCTCCAAGTAATGCAAAAGTAGGATACTGATTCACCGAATCTTTGAAATGAATATTTCACATTCATCATTCTCCTCATTTCAATGCGACCCACCTTTCTCAATCTTTGGAAAGTTGCTTTATGATATTTCATTCTTCATCTTTTATAATTGTTCAAACTGGTACATTCAAAATTAGGCTTTCACCATTTGCTCAATATTGGTCTTTTGTCCTACCAGGCTCTCAATTTTGAGCTTTGAATATTTTTTTGTACTTATACGGCAAAAGTGTATCTTCATCTTTTGTAGCCAAAAAAACAAGATCTCAACCACTTCCTCAATCTCATCCATTTGGTCATCAAAAAGCCATTTTAGCTTCTCTTCTACCAGAAGCTAATCCGTCTCAACCTCTTCAGGATTCTATATGTATTTGTACTTCATCATAAAATTGCATAATTCTTTATTTTATATAAATTCACACTATAGATAATAAAAATAGTTTTTTTTGCAAGATATTAGTCTTTATTTTTATCCTCAGTTATAAGCATTTTCAAATTGTGTATCAAATAATTTATCAAAAACGTCAGGATAACGTTCTTTATAATTCTTCTCAAAAAGCATAGAAGCATTGTTTAGTAGATTGCGATCAGAAGTTTTTATATTGTTTAATGCACTTCAAAATTCATCTAAATTTATTATTCTTTGATCTCATTTATCTTCAGCTAATAAATCCAAGAATATATAATAATTTAAAAGCTCACCTCATTGATTTCAATATTTTTGATTATATTTATTTCTGACAATATCATGAGGACTATTAATAGTATTGTAATTATTAATAGCATTAGGATTTGATACAGCTAAGTCTGGATTTTCTCTTTGCATTATTTCTCAGCTAATGTCTGTAGAATCTCTTTGATTAGAAGTGTCGTCAGTAAATAAATAGCTCAATAATCTATCTTTTCTGACTAACTCATGATTTGTAGTCAAAATGTCGTCTAATTCGTTTACATAAAGTCTAAATCTAAGCAATTTATCAGCACTGTCACAATGATTAATACTGTCGGATATCAATTTAATTAATTTAAATTGTTCTGGCTGGTTTCCCTCACTTATGTGTAAACATCCTGATAATTTTTCATCCATTTCATTTTCGTTATAAAATTTTGAATATATTGTCTTTATAATATCTTGTTTTAAGATGTTTTTTTCAGTAAATTGCGATACAAACTGTTGGTTTACTTCCATATTTACTCACATAAATCACTGGAAACAATTGAATCGGATAGATTCACTCATAGTAAATCATACCATACGATTATATTGTCTTTTATTTAATGGTAGATTATCAATTAGATTAACAGCTATAGAATTTGCCGATTCTTCCATTTCATTCATAGTAGGTAATTGTATATTTAATTTTTCTTTTTGTCAATTTCATTTTCATATTTTATATTCATGATCATTATCGTCATATGACAGAAAGTTATCAAATGATAATGTTCAGTGCTTTGTATCGTAATAAAGTTTAATATGAGATTTATTCGGTCATATAACTCATTCCATACTTATCACACCACTTTCTGGATCAAATGCAATATTTTCATTTATATCATCAATCTCAAATTCATTTGCTAAATTTTCTGAATTGTTATTTACAGTATTAAAAAAGCTTGATATTGCACGGAAACAGCATACCATAGCACTTTTCCTAACATTTATGTCTTTTATTGTATCCTTATCACATTTTTCTTCACTTTCTTGTATTGCTAGGTCATTTATCATAGCTATAATTTTTTGTTGATTTTCTTTTATACTGTTTTCATCTATTCAGCTAAGTCCTATTAATGTTTGATTAATACTTCAATCAGGATTCAAATATTTCATACTTTCCAAAAATGCAAAATCTCATTGTTCTTGTTTTTGCTCCTTTAATTTTGAGAACAATCTTATTTTATCTTCAGTTTCAAGATCTTCATATTTTTTTATACCTAAATGCTCTCTATGTTGTGGGTTTCAATAGACATATGCATGTACCTGTTCATTATTGTGTACTATGGCTAGTGGATTTATTTCTTTTATATTTCATGTGATTTGTTCAGAATGTATGTTGATTGATTTTCTATGAAATTCATGATGATGAGGTCTATCCACATCCCCATGTATTTCGCGTAAAACTCTTTTTTTAATTTTTGTGAAAATATCTTCTAACTTCAGCAAGAATGTTTCTTGTTTTTCATCTAACTCTCATAGATCTGCCTTTTTTTGTTTTAAATATTTATATAATCTGTATGCTTTGATAAGATTGTCGATTTTTTCTTGCGGATTTTCTCCATGTATGGTTACTTTTATTGCATTTAATTCATCATCTGTTATTACAATCTTTTCTAATTCTTCTTGGTCTATGGTTCTTAAGATTTCATCGGTTTGCTTCGCTATATCATTAATTGTACTTCAAAGGAATTCATCATAATTATATAGTTCTTCTTCAACTTGTTTTACCAAATTTTTTGCAGATACTTCTTTTCAATCTATAATATCTTGCATATATTCCAATACTATTTCTACGGTGTCGGGATTCGAGAAAAAAGAATCTGGAATATTTCAATTTCCATAATCATTAATCTGTGTTGCAAAATCATTAAATATTGCATTTGTATATTTTTTCAAATAATTAATCTTATTTTCATCTAACTTTTTTTCTTCAACATTTCACTCATCATCAGAAACAGAATATGTTAAATTTTCAAAATTAATACACGAAAAAACAGTATCTTTCATATCTTGGAATTCCTTTGAAATAGTAATGTCAATCATAGATTCGATTTCACCTTTTGGTATACGTCACGGAGCATTCTTTCGTTCATTCCATTTGTCAACGATTACTTGGTCTGGATTCTCTGGAGTATTATCAGGATTGTCTACATCATTATCCAATCATTGTTGCTCAAGTGAACCATCTCTACCATCAGCAATTACTTGGGATAACTCTTCAAATATCTTACTAAAAATTGTACTATCTGATCTTGGTTGTTTTAGTATTTCAGCCTGCAATCTCGCTTCAACTTTATTAGCCTCGCTGCTATATAATTCACCAAATTTTTTTTCTAGATTTACCACTATTTCTCTAAACTTTCTCTGTGTATAAGCATTAGGGATCGTTCCCATAATAAATTTCTTATCCAGATTTGAAAATTTGGTATAATTTGCCCTAAACAATGCAGAATCAATTCTATTTGCTGCGATAGCTTTTTTTGTGGTATTAAATGTTCATTTATATTCTGCGCAACTAAATGCTCGGCTATCTTTTATGAGTTTTATATCACCATCAGAAAAATCTTCTCAATATCGATCTGTTATACTTTTATATACATCAAGAAAATCCGTCTTGTACGAAATTCATTCAAGTTTTTCAGGCAATTGAGATTTATTTCATAATGGTTCTATATCGTTTCAAAATGATTCAGGCATAGCATTATTACTAATAAAAAACTTCAAATAATTATACATAAAAATTAAAAATTTGTCAAATTTTTGCTGTTGATTTTTGATAGAATTTATGTATTATAATCAAAGCAATGTTTTTCGTATTGCAAAATGGGTGTGTAGCTCAGTTGGCTAGAGCAAATCCCTCTTAAGGATGAGGTCGAGGGTTCGAATCCCTCCACGCCTAAACTTAAAGTTCTAAAAATCTGTATGGACCAATTCATGCAGTTTTTTTTTATAAAAAAAAGACTATTTAATCACTAAATAGTCCTTTCTTTATTTTATATCTCTTTTATTTTTTATTTAATTTTACATTTTTAATTTTTTCTTCCCATCTTTTTTCTTCAGCTTCTTGTGCTTCTTCATCAGCTTTCATTTCTTCTTTTACTTCAGCAATTTCTTTGTTAGTGAAGTATGAAAGAACAGTACGAATTGTTACGATAGCTCATAATGTAATCAATCATTGATAAGATGGGTTTACGATTGATTCTAATATGTCTTTTGCTACCAAAAATTCCAAAGCCAAAACTAGGTAATGACCTAATTTAATACGAATTGTTCACATAGGAATTTTGTGATCAATAATCCATCTTTTAACTAAAAGCCAAAGAGATTTTGCTCATCAAACAACCATGATAACGATTCCAATGTAACCAAATACTGCACCAATAACTTCTACCAACATTTCCATTGTTTCATGACTTAATAAATTCATTTTTGTTTATTAACAAGATAAAATTTTATAACAATTTAATTATACCCCCAAAAATTAAAAAAGCAAAAGTTTAACCATGATAGATAAAAATACTACTTTACATTTTAAGAAATAATTATTATTGAAAAGTATTTTGAAATGAGTAATAATTATTTCTGTATTTATTTTTTGATATTGAGATGGAATTTAAAGTTTATAATTCAATGACACGTCAAAAAGAGACTTTTGTGCCATTGATGGATGAATGAAAAAAAGATTTTGTATGAATTTATACTTGTGGACCTACGGTTTATCGAAATCCACATATTTGAAATATGAGAGCTTATGTTTTCGCAGATACTTTAGGGCGTACAATCAGAAATGTTTTGTGATACCCAACGAAACACGTCATGAATCTTACAGATGTATGACATTTAACAGATGATAGCGATGATTGAGAAGACAAGATGGAAAAGTGAGCAAAAAGAGAAAATAAAACTGTACGAGAATTAGCAGATACTTACATCGCAAAATTCTACGAATACATGGATGCTTTGCATATTCACAAACCTGACGTAATGTGTAGAGCTACAGATCATATCCAAGATCAAATAGATATGGTAAAAATTTTGGAAGAAAAAGGTTATACTTATGAAATTCCTGATGACTGAATCTATATGGATACATCCAAAGTTTCAGATTACGGAAAATTAGCAAACTTAGAAAATCAAAATTTAAAAGCTGGAGCGAGAATCCAAAACGATAACAAGAGAAATATCACAGATTTTGCTTTATGGAAGTTTTCTCCAAAGTGAGAAAAAAGACAGATGGAACGAGATAGTCCACGATGAATTTGATTCCCAGGATGGCATATAGAATGTAGTGCTATGTCCAGCAAATATTTGTGACATCAATTTGATATCCACACATGATGAGTGGATCATATTCCTATTCACCATACAAATGAGATAGCACAAAGTGAATGTACTTTTGGGGAAAAACCACGAGTAAAATATCGAATGCACAACCAATTCCTTAATCTTGGTTGAAAGAAATTATCAAAATCTACAGGTGGACTTATCACAGTAGATTGATTGCAAGAGGAATGATTTAGTGCATTAGATTTAAGATTATTGTATATGACTGCACATTATAGGAGCTTTTTGGATTTTAATATGGATTTATTGAAACAAGCACAAACTCAGAGGAAAAATCTGAACAAAAAATTAAGTAATTTAGAATATGTAGAATTGTCTGGAGATTACGAAGATGTGAAATCTCAATTAAAAACAGAGGAGTGACAAGAATTTTTGGATAAATGTGTATCAGCAATTTGTGATGATTTGAATACTCCAAAACTTTTGGCTGAAATCAATACAGGACTGCGTACGCCTACACCTGAAATTATTTGAGTAATCCATCGATTAGATGAAATATTTTTGAAACTAGATTTATTTGAAAAAGTAGAATCTGAAACAGCAGAAATTCCAGCAGAAATCAAAGAATTAGCAGAACAGCGCCTACAAGCAAAAACTGAGAAAAATTATGCTTTAGCTGATGAATTGAGAAATAAAATTACAGAAAAATGATTTACTATCAAAGATATTCCAGGAGGATACGAAATAATATAGCTTTTTAGCAACCCCTCCGTCCCGATAAATCGGGACACCTCCCCTAACAGGGAGGAAGATTCTCCCCTGATAGGGGGAGGTGGCCGTAGGCCAGAGTGGGTTGCCACATTTATCCATAACACATTTCCATGTTTACAAAATTAAATAGTATCATATTGTTCGCTTTAGTCGCATTCGGATTATGACGATTATTGTACCCATTATATATCAAATTTTTGAAAAAAATTCATGCAGGAAAGACCATACGTGAAGAAGCAGTGACAGGAGAAAAATCAGTGATATTTTCAGAAATGCACAAGCATAAAGCATGAACACCAACAATGTGATGATGACTTTTGATATTCATAGTCTTAATTATGATTCTATTATCACTACTTGTACAAAAATTATGATGGACAAACAATAGTTTGATAAATAGGCAAGAGACATACGTGCTTTTGGCAGGATTCTTTGGAATGGGATTGATTTGATTATTGGATGATTATTTAAATATTAGATGATATGGAGCAAAAAAGTGACTTAGTGCTAAAGCAAAATTAATTATGATGTTCGTTTTTTCAGGATTAATTTCTCGGTGGTTCTACACTAAATTATGAATTGACTACATAAATCTTTGGCCAATTGCAGGCAAAGTACATTTATGAATATTCTGGCCAATTTTGACGTTTATCTTTACAATAGCAATAGTTAATGCAATAAATATTACAGATTGACTTGATTGATTAGCATGATGATTGATGTGACTCGAATTGTTGGCATTATTAGTAGTAACCTATGTAAATCAGACATATATTGCTACGACATTTGTTACAATAGTTGGTGCTGTTTTGGCATCATTTATGTTTTTCAATATTTTCCCTGCAAAAATTTTTATGGGAGATAGTTGAGCTTTCGCTATGTGATGACTATTTGCGACTTTGATATATCTTTTGAACATGAGAATGTGAATAATAATCCCATTCTTAGTATTATTTTTGCCATTTATTGTGGATTTATGTACAAGTTTCTTACAGATATTTTGGAAAAAAGTATTTCATAAAAAATTATTTGAAGTAGCACCATTACATCATTTGTTTGAAAAAAAATGAAATCACGAATCAACAATAGTAATGAAATTTTGGATGATTCAAGCATTGTTAGTTGCAGTTTTTGCAATAATGATGTTTTACCAAATTTGATGAGAGTTAATTTAAAGAATTTATTTGCTTGTGTAAGAAAATTTTATGATTAAATTAATTGTATTCGATGTATGGAAAACTTTAGCATATAGAGATCTGTCAGAAGATAATTCAAAAACAATTCGAAGAACTGTAAAATCACAAATACCATATCCTGAATTTGTAAAAATTTTTGAAAATTCTTTGCAAACAAAAAAATGGGATTCAAAGTTCGAAGCCTATGCTAATTTATGTAAAAACATAAACTTACCTGTTACAGACGAAAATGTTTATCTTTTGATGTCCATGAGAGATGATGCTGAGAATAAGGCCAAAGAATATGAATATACTATTCCGATGCTCAAACAACTAAAAGATTCTTGATATAAAATTTGATTAATCTCTAACTGTAGTATATTTGAAAAAAAACAATTGAGAGAAAAAACCAGAATTTTAGACTATATTGATTATCCTTTATTTTCATTTGATGTAGGTGTAGTTAAGCCAGATTTAAAAATCTTTGAAAAAATGCTAGAAATTGCATGATGTAAACCAGAAGAAACGATCATGATTTGAGATAAAATGCGAGATGATGTATTACCACCAAGAGAAATTTGAATGAACTCTTGCTTATTTGAAAATTATGAACAGCTAAAAAAAGATTTATTAGAATTTGGCATAGTTTTAAATTAGATTTAAGAGAGATTTAATAAGATCAAATTAATTCAAAAAGCAGAGAAGTAACATCCCTGCTTTTTTGTTGCTGCTAGAATCCTAGTCCATATCAGATAAAGTCCATTCAAAGCCTCCAGCGTGTTCAATCGATCCCATTAGACATTTAAAAATATCTAAGACATTTATTGTACACTCTTTGGCTGCCTCAAAAATGCTATTCCACTCTCTAATGGGTTGGTGTGTTTCTTTCGAGATTTGCCGAATTTTGCCTTCAATTTTGTAAGTATCAACTCCATAAAAAACCATATCCTCTTGGCTCATTATATATTTAATAGCCTCTGGATGAGTCGGAAATGCCTCTTCCCATTTCCCACGATTGTTTGCGATATATATATACATAGTAACCGTTCAGATTCCGCTGTTCCCCGGGGTCTTAATTGATTATGATTTATTTAATAGATTTTTATTTACCGAAATATATTGATTTTTAAAATAAAGTCAATATTATAATATTTAATCCATTAATCTTGAATAAGGGGTAATTTTTTATATAAACTCAATATTGATTTATCTATAAAAATCACAAAATGCTTGATCGAATCAAAAAGAATCTCGTTGTGATAACCAAAGTATTTCTCGGAGTATTATTACTTCAATTTTTCTTACAGACTTTTGTGACATTTAGAATTTGACGAAATGGAACACTTTGGACTTTGATTTGGATGTGGAAAGAATTTTTGATTGTTGCTCTGACAATATTTGTAATTCGATTTTTTGCAAAAAGAATTGAGAAAGAAAAAATAAAGAAAATGTGGGAAGATTTTCCACTCAAACGATTTGTAATAGTTTTTTGCCTGACAATTCTCGTGGCTTTCGTGATATCATTATTCAACTCATCAATCTCAAATTTCGTACTCTCAATCAGATATAGTATGTTTGGATATTTTATATTCATTCTTTTTTATGTGATATCTTATCTATTCTTCAACCTAAAATCTGAAAAGATAGCCGAACGATATTCAAAAATAATAAAATGGATTTTGTGAGGAGCATTGATTCGATGGGCTATAATCCGACTTTGTCCAGCATTTATAGAATTATTTTGATACAATAGATGGAATTATGAGTGAAAAGTATGAGAACAACCTCCAGTAGCATATTATACACAATATAATGATGGATATGTTCGCAACCAATTTTTGTTTGAAAGACCAATTAGCCTTTGATTTTTCTTAGTAGCTTTTCGACCATTGTTCTTTATGTTGGTTTTGTACAAAAAAGGGACGAAGAACCGAATTATCCGATGATGATTATATTGAATAATTTTGTTATCAACATTTTCTCGTGCTGCACGGTGAGCGTGGTTTGCACAAACTGTAATATTGTTTTTTGCATTATATCGGAAACAAAATAAAAAGTTATTTTTCCGATTTTTGATCCCTATAATATGCTTATTATGAGCTGTTACGTACTACTGAAGAGATCAGATAATATATAGAGAATACTCTAATACATGACACATCAAAGAACTTGTTGTTGCTGTAAATAAAATTAAAGAAAAACCATTCTTATGACGATGAGCCGCAAGTGCTTGACCAGCCTCCCATCATCTTGAAGAATGACAAGAATATAATCCAGAAAATCAATATCTTCAAATTTGGCTTGAATACGGACTTGTTGCATTTATTTGATGGATGTACTTATATCTATTCTTGAATTTTGTTTGACTAAAAGCATTCAAAAAAGACTTTGTAAACGAAAAATCATCAAAAGAGATGAAACATCTTTCATTAGTGATTTTTGCATTCTCACTATGAATGATTGGACTTAGTATTGAATGATTAGTATTACATAGTTTTGTAGACAGAATGATAGTTTATCCATTTACAGCATTATTTTGAATATACTTAGCGACTTACTATAGAGCTAAATTATATGGAACAAAAGATAATAAAACACTATGTGCTCAATAATATGGAAATTTAAAACATAAATATATGACAACAAAAAATAAAAAACGTGGCCAAAGAATTATTAAATCGGCCAGACAAAGGAAACGTAAGTTTTTTCAAACGCTGACTCCCAAGCAAAGAAGAGAGTATGAAGAAGCAAAAAAGAAAAGAAAAAATGGATCATATACGAATTACCAGTTTTCCAGAAAGGAAAACTTTGTAGCAGCACTTGTTGCAATTGGTGTTTTTGCAGTAATTTGTACAATCTGTTACATTCTTTATTTGGTCGTTAAGTTTATTATTAAATCCGGTGGTTAGAAGACATTTGTCTCTCTAGCCATTTTTTTATTTAAAATAAATCGTTTGAGTTTTTAGCACATAAAAATATAAGAATCTCATATATTTATAAGTTTTTTTGTACTATGAAAAAAACAATATTCACAATTTTTTCAATCGTAATTTGATTTTTTGGAATTACTTTTGCAAATTTAGAATTTACCAATTACAAAGTTCTGTGAGATATTCAAAACGATTGAACAATAAAAGTCAGAGAAAATATTGATGTACATTTTTTCAATCAAATGCACGGAATTGAGAGAAAATTTGATAATAGTTATACTGTACAAGACATAGAATTTGCAACTGTCGTAGACAATATTTCCATACCTGGTTATAATTATTCAATCATCGATGATTATTATCAAAAAAATATCAGAATTTGAGATGCTGATGTTTACGTTGATTGAGATAAATCATACGAAATAGATTATGATATCTATTGATTAATTAGAAATTTTTCAGGTATGTGATATGCTGAATTATATCGAAATGTAATTTGATATTGACGATCAAATTCTATAAATAATGTCCAAATTGAACTGACATTGCCAAAAGCATATACATGACTCACAAAAGATGATTTTTTGATAAGTGCTGGATATACAGATAAATACAGTATTGATGATTTTCCTTGAGAAGTGACACGAGATGAAAATAAAATTTACATCACCTATAACCACAAGCTATCATCATATGAATGAATCACTTTAGCTATAAAATTTCCAAATTGATATTTTGACTTTGACCATGAAAAACAGGAAAGATTGTTAGTATGATATACACATGATTTTAATATTAAAAATTATAAACTATTTTGAACCATCGAAAAAAATTGAAATATAAAATTTCAAAATGATATTGAACTAGAAATCTTGAATAGTGGTTGTGATATTCGAGCACAATTGCCATACAGATATGTCGCAGATTGAAACGATTTTCTTACACAACTTAAAGATGTAGAGATAAATGGGGTTAAGAAAGATATAGAGGAATATGATACAACAAATTTATCCAGTATATTTTTAGTTCCTTGAGAATTTACAAGCAATACAATTATATCCGGAAATTATTCGATATATGGACTAATAAGACCTTTTTCTTGAGAGTATGAAGAACGAGCATATAGGTTATATCTCCCATTGCCGACAATGTATTTATTTGAAGATATAGAAAATCTTGAAGTAACCTTAGATGTCCCATGAGGTTGCGAAACTATATATAAAGAGGATATTTCAATAAATTATTATTGAGAAATAATTTGATTAGACGAATATAATGAAAAGTACTGATGGATTCGATGTAGAGATAATAAACTTATGATGACATTTAGTGGAGAGCTCGCACATAGTGATAAACTTGGATTATATATAAATTTTGTGAAATGAACTTTTGATTTGGATGAAGAATTGTTAGCGGCTTTTGCAGCTATTTGAGATGGAGATTTTTATTACACAGAGAAGACAAATCGACAATCAATAGTATTTGCTCTTTGAATACTTTTGTTTTGATGATGATTCAAAGCATTGATGAATAAAAGGTATAAATCAAAGGCAAGGATAAATGAAAAATGTGTGATACAGTATGATGCACCAAAATGAATAGATGCTCCAGAGGCCGGAGTTTTGATTGATAACAAGCTTGATCCAAAAGACATTACAGCAATGATTTATCAACGAGCTGCAAATCATTATATCAAAATTTACAAAGAAGAAGATAATGAAAAAGAATTTTATATTAAAAAATTAAAAGATATACCAGAAAAATCTAAAGAATATCAACTGAAATTGTTTAATACTTTATTTAAAGATTGAGATGAATATCATTTTTCAAAAAACCGTTCTAGTTTTAGTTCAGCTCTATCAAATGTATACAGTAAGCTAGATAATTATATTGATAAACAAAAGTGGTTCAAAAGTACTTTTTTCAGTGGTATTTGATCTTCATTCAAAAGACAAAATAGAATACTTGTTTTCCGAACAGCAATACTAGGATTTATACCATATTTTGCAGTAATCACAACACTTACAAGTCACTTAGTACCAGTTTCAAACTGGATACGCATAATATTACTTGTAGCATTTATTCTCATTGTTACTTCATATCGTAACTACAAAGAGGAAACAAACACAACAAAATGACAAGAACTCCGCAAACATTGCCAGTGATTCAAAGATTTCTTGATGAAAGTAGATAAAGTAAAATTAGAAACACTACTAAAAGAAGATCCACTTTATATAGAAAAAGTATTACCATATGCAGTAGTATTTTGAGTAGAATCACAATTCATCAATAGTATAACACCAGAACAAATCAAAGACTTAAGCCGATTTAATTGAGAATGGTATGAATTAGAAAATGCTATCAGGTATATAAATACATACAATGCTTTGTCATTATACAGTTATTCAGGTGGTAGTTCTTCAAGTAGTAGTTCTTCTAGAGGATCTTATAGCTCATCTGGATGATTCAGCTCAGGTTCATCATTTGGATGAGGATTTTCTTCTTGATGAGGTTGAGGTGGAGGTGGATGAGGTTGATGGTAAAAAGTAGTTGACTTTTTTATTTTAATAGTTATAGTTTGGTGTAATTTTATACTGTTTCTATTAATTTAAATGTCCATTAACAAACTTTACAATTGAGAACCTTATGATTGAGAAGAAGATTTTAACTCAAAAACACAATGACTATCAGACAAAACAAAAAAAGAAATATGCTCTATATTAAACAAAACACCATCATATCTTGAAAGAGATATTTTGATTAAAGATGTGCTCTTAAAAGATTTAAAAGAAAACCATGTTAAAGTAGAAGAAAATAAAGAAATGTTTTGATATAAATGAAAATTCGTATATGTAAGCCTACCAGCTATATGAAACTTTAAATGATTTAATTTTGATTTTTTTGTTTCTGATGACTACATGTATGCGTATGAATTTGATAAAAATCCTGAATTTGCAAAAACATCATTCTCGAAAAAAGAAATATCAAATTTTCTAAAAAAATTTAGAGCATATATGAAAGAACGCTGAATAGAATTTGATAGGAAAGTAGATTTTGATACAGATTTGATATATTTTACTACACATGTTAGTGTTACATGATGTTATCAAGGAAATTTTACTGGTTTAAACAGCTGTTACTATTTAAAAAATCAAGAACGAATGCTTAAAACACGAAACCCCAGGTATGGCTTTGAGTGAACCTGTGATTGAAGTGTCGCACACTTATTGCTCAAAATACAAAACTAAAAAACGCTCTTAAGAAATAACTCTATAAAAATGTTGAGGTTCATCATTTAGTAGTGGATTATGAGGTTGATGGTAAAATTTTCAATTGATTTTTCTATCTTTTCAAGTATATATTAGCACGAATAATTTAAACTATCGTTTCGAAAATGTTAAATTTTGATTGATTGAAAATATTAGATGAACATATAAAATTTTTGCAAGATAAATGTGGTACTCAAAATCTTTTTTTGGTTGGATGATGTATCAGAGATATTTTATTAGATATTGAGAAAAATCTCACAGACGTAGATTTTACTATGGCATGAAAACCCGAGGAAATTTATGAAAATATCAAAAAAGACGATGTTCATCATTTCATCACAGAAAAATTTGGTACAATTACATTGATTCCAAAAGAAAATAAAGAATTGAAATACGAATTGACTCCACTTCGTACAGAAAACGAATATTCAGACAATCGCCATCCAGAATCGATAAACCGACAAAATGATATTTTATTAGACTCAAATAGGAGAGATTTTTCTATAAACTGTATATACTATTTTTCATCAGATTTCAAAAAATCAAATCTAAATAAAGAATTCAAAAAACACAATAAAATATCTGATGAGGACTTGTTCACGAAATCTTTGAAAGATAATGGAGTTGTATTTTATTCTGACTTCAATCTTTTAGTTGTTCAAGACGAAAATTATATTTCCAAATTATTCCCAGAATGACAATTTGATCAAACTTTTGCTACATATCTGATAGATACTTTGCACGAAGATTTTGTAAATAAAAAAAGAAGTACAGAGTCAAAAATTCGTATTATTATTGATCCACATAAATGAATTCAAGACACCATAAATAGGAAAATTAAATGTGTATGAGAGCCAGAAAAAAGGTTTACAGAAGATGCTTTGAGAATTATTCGTTCTCTCAGATTTGTCTCAGTACTAAACCAAAAGCTAAAAGATACACAATGAAATAAGCCAAAAATTACACTATTCGATATTGATACAGACACACGAAAGGCCACCAAAGAATTAGCGAATCTTTTGCAAAATATTTCAAAAGAGAGGATCCATGACGAGATTATGAAAGTTTTTGTTTCATGAGATCCATTTGCTTTCGTTTCTTTGTTAGATGAAATTAAATTGCTCGAATATGTATTCCCAGCATTGTATGCTACAAAAAATGTAGAACAACCAGTAAGATACCATCCATTTGATGTGTATGTTCATACTCTTATGTCGCTTTATCATCTACAAAGGATAAATAAAGATTATCTTGTTAGATTTTCTATGCTTTATCACGATGTAGGAAAAGTAGGGCAGTACTCAGCATACGAAAAAAATCTTTCTCGTGATGAAATTCGTGCAATATTAGCGAGTCCTTTAAATCACCGTGTTTCTGGACCTGAGCTTGCAAAAGAGGATTTTGCTAGACTTACTTTTTCAAAAGCTGAAATAAAAGATATTTGCCGATATATATTCAATCATCATGTACCATGAGAAATATTAAATGCAAATGAAGAAAATAGAATCAAAAAACTTCGTAAATTGTACAGTGAAGCATGATTTGAAAAAGTAAATAATCTACTAGATATTACCATAGCAGACAGACTGTGACAGTATAATCCAATGCAAAATAGTGCTGATATTACAGATGTAGAGGAGTTGAGAATATTATTGAAAAAGCTCCAGAAACAAGAATGACAATTTACACAAAAAGATTTGCAAATTGATTGAAAAACCATAATGGAATACTTTAAACTTCCAGCATGACCACAGATTTGAGAACTACTAAGTCTTGCAATGAATCGAGTATTAGCAGACATAAAAGAAAGAAATACAGAAAAAGAGATTCTTACATATTTAAAATGAATAGTAAAAACTATGAAATAAATCATATTATATATTTTTTTTAGATTTTTGGTTGAAGAAAAAGTTTAATAGTACAGAAAATTTTCCATTTTTATTAAGTTTTATTATAATATTACAGTAAACAAAATTTAAATTAATGATGAGATTTATGATGATATTACTTTGGATAGTACTTTGTATATGATGAATATTTGCTATATATTACGCTGGTAAAGCTGCATATAGAGTGGCTTTTTTGAGTATTAAACAAAAACATACACTAAAACAAGCTAATAATTTGAGATTTATACAAGTTAAATTGGAAAAAAAGGCTGTAGCAAAATCATGAGATATTGAAGCTACTGATCATACTCAGCAAATGAAAGACAATATTGAAGTCATGAATCAAGTATTCAAAAATTTTTATTGTATATATGAAAATAACCGAAAAAATAGAGTATTTTGAAACAACTACATCAGTATGGAACTTGTGGTAGAAAAGGAAGTAATAAAGTACTTCTTATGAATTCCAAAAGAGCATGTTTCAACGGTAAAAAAGATGATTGCAGCGTTTTATCCCACAGCATTTATAGAAGATTGTTCTGCTCCATTATTTTTGGAAGCATGAAAATATATGGCAGGATGACAATTTTATCCGACAAAAAACAGTGTACATCCTATCAAAACATACGAAGCATTTGAAGCAGATCCAATGGATAGTATTTTGTCTGCATTCAATAATGTTTGAAAAGATGAAAAATTAGATTTACAGATTTTAGTACAGCCATTACACGAAAATGTTTTGAAGAAAATGAGGAAAAAAGCCGAAAAGATAAAAGAATGAAAAGATTTTGGATGGCTCAAAACAATGTTTTTAAAAGTATGGAAAGCATGATCAAAAGAAGACACAAAGCATGAAAAAAACAAGGAGGAACAGCATAAACATGATTTTTCACAAACACAGTTACAAGATTTTGATAAAAAAATGGATGATGAAATATTCTTGACTAAGATTAGAGTATTTTCTGTATCGTCTGATAAAGATAGACCAGCAAGGATGGTAGATGAGATGTGAAGATTGTTTAACCAGTACAACTACATTGGATTAAATACACTGAAATTGAAAAAGATGAAAGAGATTAGAATGTTTGCAAAGGACATCGTTTTGAGAGATTTTTATACACATTATCCAACATTTGAAGATATAAAGGATTTTGATAAAAAGAATATGTTGAATATAAAAGAATTATCTTCAATTATTCATTTCCCACATGCTAGATTTAACCAAAATCCAAGATTAGATTGGCAAAAAGGTAAAATAGTCCCAGCTCCAAATGATTTACCAAATGAATGAATTGTTGTTTGATACAATAATTACGGTTGAGAAGAAAAAGAGATTAGGATTACCGATAAAGATAGATTTAGACATATTTATATTTTGTGACAGACGTGAACCTGAAAATCTACAATTATGTATGCACAAGCTGTCGATGATATGGATAATGGAAGATGATTTACATTTATCGATCCACACTGAGAAGCATGTGAATATCTTTTAAAGTGGTTCCCAAAAGAGAGGATAGATGATCTGATATATTTTGATTTATGAAATACATCATACCCAATTTGATTAAATCCACTTGAAGTAGATCCAGACGATGCTGATGCAAAGGATGTCGTAACAAACGATTTGGTGGAGATGTTTATCCAGATGTATTGACCAGAAATTTTCGGTCCACGTATCCAAGACTACTTCCGTAACGCTTGTTTACTTTTGATGGATCAACCAGAATGATGAACATTAGTCGATATAATGAGATTATTTACTGATGATGCTTTTGCTGAAGCAAAAATTAGAAACTTAAAAGATCCAGTAGTAGCAGCTTGGTGGAATAAAACATACAAGAAAATGTGAGATAGAGAAAAAGCTGAAATTATCCCATTCATCCAAGCTAAATTTGGTCCATTTACTACATGAGTATATGTCAGAAATATTATCGGACAACCTAAATCAGCATTTAAGATGTTTGATGCTATGCAAGAGAAAAAAATAATTTTGATGAATCTTGCAAAGTGAATAGCATGAGAAGAGACATCAAAATTAGTGTGAAAAATTATTTCAATGCAGGCAAAATTATCAGCATTAAAGAGAGCAAAAATACCTGAATCAGAAAGAGTACCACATTATCTATATGTAGATGAATTTCAAAACTATGTTTCTGCTTCATTTGAATCAATTTTATCTGAGGCCAGAAAATATAAGCTTTGACTTGTAGTTGCTCACCAGTATATAGAGCAGTTGAAACAAGAATGACTTGGATGAAATATGGATATGTCAAAGACGATATTCTGAAACGTCTGAAATATGTTTGTATTCAAAACATGAGCACCTGATGCTGAATTTTTACTAAAAGAATTTGAGCCAGAATTCACACAAACAGATCTTACATCGCCAGAGGCGTTTATGGGAGCTTGTAAAGTTTCTGTAAATAATCAACAAACTAGACCATTCTCATTTAAAGCAAAAGTGCTTTATCCATGATATCCACATGGAATGCCTTTCCGTAATAGTCCAGAAAAAGTTGAAATAATAAAACAAATTTCTTCTCTAAAGCGATGAACAAAGAGAGAATTAGTAGACAAAGAAATCTATTTCAGAATTTGAGTATAACTCCACATATTATTCTGATGCTTTTGTCATTTCGAGGCATTAGCCGAGAAATCCATCATAGATTTCTCACATTCGTTCGAAATGACAAATAGTAGATATTTTTAGTTTCACTCACAATGATATTTTTTAAATTAATCTTTATACAATCTATCAAAATTTTCTTCTACTTGTTTTTCAAGCACATTTCTTTCTATTCACAAAAATTCTGAAATGAAATCATATAGATGAGTTATCATAGCAGGTGTATTTGTTTGCCCTCTAAATTCTTTTACAGGTAAATAAGGAGCGTCTGTTTCAATCAGTAAATTAGATATATCTACCATTTTTAAACTATCTCTCAAATTTTGTGCACTTGGATAAGTCACATTTCCACAAAATCAAATCCATAAATTTGGAAAATTGTTTTGAACTTTTGCTATTTGTTGTGGTCAATATCATCGACAATGGATATAAATTTTCAAATCTTTATAATTTTCTAATATTTCATAAGTGGAATCAAAGTCATCTCTTGAATGTATGACAACAGGCAAATTGTACTTTCTTGCAAGTTTCATCTGTCTATCAAATAATTCCTTTTGTAATTCTAAGTTTGGCTCTCAATCATAATGTACATCGATTCAAATTTCTCATATTGCTACAACATGCTCTTTATTCTCAACATACATATTTTCTAGTCTCATCAATTCTTCATCAATGTTTTCATTCGTTACTTTTCATTCAACCATTTCGAGTGGATGGAGTCCTAATGTACATTTTACATAAGATTTTCACTTATATTCCTTACATATTTTGATTCAATTTCCATTGTATTCCCAATCTGATCATGCATTTACAAGTCTATTTCATCCTAATGTTTCAAAATCAGAAATATGTTTTTTCCAATCAGGAAATAATTGTCAGCTATTTAAATGTGTATGAGAATCAAGCATGAAAAATTATTTTGAAATAAACATTAAAGTATTTTTAATCAAAAAATCTAAAAAATCAACTTTTACAAGTTTGCTTGTTTTTCCTATATATTTCCTTATAATTCAAAAACTGATTTTTTAGTTTACTCAAAAAATATAATATGGTTGCTATTGCTATAATTGCTTGAATACTGATGTTTATGATACTTGTAATACTTCACGAGCTTTGACACTTTACCGCTGCAAGAAAATCTGGGGTAAAAGTACTAGAATTTTGAATCTGAATACCACCAAGAATCTGTAAACTTTGAAAAGATAAAAAAGGGACAGAGTACACAGCAAATGCAATTCCTCTTGGATGATTTTGTAGCTTAAAATGAGAAGATCCAAAAAATACCGAGGAATTCAATGCACCAGATAGTTTTATGTCAGCAAAGTTTTGGAAAAAAATTATAATTTTGCTTTGATGAGTGACAGCCAACTTTTTGGTAGCATGGGTGCTATTCACAATAATATTCATAGCATGAACTCAGCCACTTTCAATATTGCCAGAAAATTCAATAAAATCAGAAAGCCATAGCTTACTGATGCCAACATATTCTTATTTACAAGAATTGTGATTCTTAGAATGAGAAGAAATTGATGCACCATTGATTGTCACATCGACAATTTCTGGTTATTTAGTTGATGATTTGTGAATTCAAGAATGAGATGAAATAGTTTCAGTAAATTGATTAGCTGTAAATTCACGAAATCTATGACAAACACTAAAAGATTCTATTTGACAAGATATCATACTCCAATATACTAGAGATGGAGAAATCTTACAATGAAATGCAACTTGTCCTGAAGATAGCTGTATCTTGTGAATTACATACGCATCATCTCAAAGTTTACAATTACAACCAATAAAGTATCCATTTTACAAAGCTATGTGGATGTGATTAAAGGAAATTTGAGCTGAATGGAAACTAACATTCTCATCATTATGAACAGTCTTGAAAAAGGCTTTTTCATCTGATAAAGTACAAAGACAAGATTCATTAAATTCTCTTTCAGGTCCTGTTTGAATTATTGTTATTCTAAAAGAACTATTGTATAGTGGTGATTGGACAATATTTTTGGCATTTGCATGAATGATATCATTAGCACTAGCAATATTCAATATTTTGCCAATTCCAGCATTAGATTGATGAAGGACATTGAGCGTAATTATACAAAAAGTTTTTTGATTAAAGAAAGAAAAATATTTCACAATAGAGTGATATGTAAATACTGTATTCTTTATTATCCTGATGTGACTTGGAATATTAATAATCTACAATGATTTCAAAGTCAGAGTTTGAATAGATTTGCTGTATCCAATTAAACGATTAATCCAGCGAATTGCATGAATATTTTAAATAATATAAAAAGACAGATTCAGTTCTGTCTTTTTTGTATTGAAAATTTTTAATTACTTTTAACAATCATCGTTTTGGACTAAAGCCTCGAATTCATAAGCTTTTTGTATATATCAAGGCAATGTCTCATTTAATGTTTCATTATCTTCTGCCTTTAAATTTTCATATGTTTCTGAGATCTCATTAAATTTATCTGTATCTAAACATTCATTTCCTTCAGCCATATTCAATAATTCTTTGTAATACTTTTCCAAGCTATATTTTCTTTCCAAAAGGTCTCAATTCCCTTTAAAAGTATTACTAAAGAATACTTCAACTTTTTGCCGTAATACATCAAATCCAGAGAATACACTTACTTTTTCAGCTGGATGTTTTTGGATATATCATCGAGATAATGCTAATAATATTAATCATATTACAAACTTAATTATATTTCATCTCAATTGTTTTTTGTCGTATTTACTTAAAACAATTTTCACTTCTTCTTTTTGTTCTTCAGCCATAATTTACAATAAGCAATAAAAAAACGAATTAAAATTCATTTACAAGCATGATATAGTTTTCAAAATTCATTTCAACTAGAAAATATTGTTTTTTTCTATTCTTTCTATAATATGAATACGAAATTTATAATCTATTATACAATTTTATGAAAAAAGCTTTTGTGAATTGTCGGATTATGCCAGGGTGAGTACTAAATGTATTTCAAGATATGATAGAAAAAGAGGAGTACTCAGAGGCAAAAGTATTTACACTTTTTTCAGATAGATCAGAGGTACTTGCTTGAGAAAAAAAATTGCAAATAGTAACAGCATTACCAAAACGATTAAATAAAATATTTTTGTACTTTTCAAAGCATAAAATAAAAATCTTATCATCACTTTTTGATTATCGTAATTTGATGATGTTTTATCCATTGTGTATGAAAGTACTTTCTAGAAAAATCAAAAAGTATAACCCAGAAAAAATTATAATATCTTCATTCGCTATTGCAAAGAATATATCAGTTCCAAATATCAAAAAGAAATTATATCTACACTCACCAATACAGTATATTTGGAGTCATTACGATGAATACACACATAAACTTTCATGATTCAAATTAGCTTTATTTAAAGCTATTACTCCAAGACTTAGAAAACGAGACAAAAAATTCACAAAATTCGATGAAGTGGAATTTAATAGTCAATACACAGCTAAATTAGCAAAAGAATTATATTGAATTTCGTGAAAAGTAGTTTATCCAAAAATAGATCCAGTATTTCATACAAGCATAGTAAATCTAAATCCTGATAATTATTATATTTATGTATGAAGAACCGTGAAATTTGTAAAAGAAGTAGATAAGATTATCAAATTGTTTAACGAAATAAAAGAACCGCTTTTGATCATGTGAAGCGGTCCTGACGAAATATATCTGAAATCCATTGCATGAGATAATGTTATTTTCATTGGATGGATTAACAACCCAGACGAAAAGATGGAAATTATCCGTAATGCAAAAGGTTTAGTAAATATTACAAAAGAAAGTTTCTGAATTTGTACGATGGAAGCTCTGCTTTGCTGAGTGCCAGTATTTGGCTTCAATGACGGAGCCTCAGTAGAATTAGTAGATTCTGATTCCTGAATCCTTGTACCAAACAAAGAGCATAAAACCTTAGTTTCAAATTTTAAAAAGTTTACAGAAAAAAGACGGAATAGAGATCAAATCCAAAAAAGAGCAAGAAATTTAATTAACCATAACTAATTTACAACTTTTCAATTATATAAATAACTCTTTCAATGTCTCAATCAAATAGTGAGTATCTGTGTGTATTCACTATTTTAAGTTTATATTTTTCGCACATTTTTTCTAATACTTTCAATTCTTCTTCATCATATTGCTTATAAAACACGAAACATCATCATTTTTTCAATAAATCATAACTTCGAGGAATGATTTTATCCACATATCATACAGCTCTTGCTGTGATATAATCAAATTGCTCATCGAAATCTTCAATTCTACTCCATACACATTTGACATTCTTTAGCTCTAATTTTTCAATCATTTCATTTACTGCATCTACTTTTTTTCTCCTAGCATCAAGTCATACAAAGATTACATCTGGATTTGTCATAGCCAATGGCAAGAGTGGAAATCATCATCCAGTTCAAATATCACAGACTTTTTTTCATTTTTCTAATTCAAAAAAATTATTCAATTCAATACTATCCAAAATATGTTTGGTCATTACTCAATCATGATCTCTGATAGCACTCAAATTGAGTTGATTATTTTTCTCTAAAAATATCGATATTAGATTTTCTCGCATTATTTTTATTATAGCAAATATATTATTTATTTTTTTGTATTATTACTATTTTTTGAAAAAGTTCAAACGTTATTTATATCTTTTATTTGATTAGGATCTAACACCACAACTTGATCATGTAAAAGGTTCCTAGTCTTCCTAGATAATGATGGTGCCTTTCAAATATCTTTTACATTTTTCGCTATTATTCAATCATATCATAATTGTCTAGTTATTTTTACAATTTGATCAACGGCATAATTCCGTTTTGTATCATCACGTTCAAATTTTCATAAAAAACTTTTTAATGTATTTACAATATCTTCAATACTACTTGTCTTATAATATGGTTTCTGGATTCTTTTTATCTCTTCTTCCGTTTTATTAAACAAACGTGGAGCATCCTGAAAAGAAAAATTACTCCAAGCTTTTCACTCAAAATCAATTATCAATGGATTCTTTATATTTAAAAAACATTCATAAATCATTCAGTTGAGTGTATATTCTTTAGCCTTTTTTTTATAAGATGTAAAATACACTCAATCTTTCATACCATTACGTTTTTGTGTATTAATTCTAAATTCTGATATATGTCTCCTATTAGTTCAATGATACATTATTTTTGGCTCTCCATTTTCATCGACAACTTTTGAAGATAAATCTTTCTTATTTTCCCAATCTCAAAACCACATTTTAAAATTTTTTGTCCTGACAAGTAACCATAATCTCTCATCTAAATTAGATGGTTTTCAGTTTGGTGCCTGCAGAAGATATCATCATTCAATAGCTTCCCTTTTTATTTGTTCCATTTCTTCAAATATTTCAGGTGTTACATTATACTTATTATTTAATGTTTCAAAAAGCTCATTATCATATGCTTTTTCAGGTAATGATAATTTATTTCGATACTTAGGGTCTATTGCATCTGGTAATGAAAATGGCATAAATATGTTTTTTATAATAAAATATTTTTTTAATGAACAACAGAATTATCAATCATTGCAGTGTCTCATGCAGAAATAATTCCGAGTAATGGCTCATTTCTATGACCATTTTCAGTAATCAATAAAATTCATATTTGTTCATTATTTTCTTTTTTCTCTGCAAATATTTTATCAACTTCATATACATTTACCTTTTTGCTGATAAAACGCATATAATTATTATCTGTGATAAATCTGACATCTCCGACTTTTGCTCACATGATATCGTTATTATTTGCTAATCGTGACAATATATTACTTTCACTCAAAAGTCCTACAAATCTTTCATCCCTATTGTAAACAGGCACATGAGAATAGTTTTTTTGCTCCATGATTTTTACGACACTTCTCAGATTATCATCATAATGACATGTAAATACTTCCTTTGAAAATAAATCTATACATTTTGGTGGGGCTTTGATCTCTTTTACATATTTCTCTAATTGAGAAATGGAGTAGTCAGTAGGCTGAATATAAGTATGTCAATCAATCTGAATTCCATGTGTGATTTGATTTCTGATTTCTCAGAAGTATTTCAATTGAAATTGATGTAATTTCACAAACCATGAAATATAGTAATTTCATTTTATGATTCTCTTGATTTTTTCATTATATGGCAAAAATACATCCAATCACAAAATTTTATCGAAATATTTGTCAATTTGATTAAACAACGCCAAAAATTTCATAATTGGTTCTGGTGTATTCACGTCTATTAGATACTTTTTTATTTCTTTTTTTGTTGCCATAATTGTTTTGTATTATCTAAAGGCCGCAAGCTATCAGCTACTAGCTATCGGCTAGAATAATTATAATCAAAAAGTAAAAAAAATGCAAATTTTTGAAACCAAAATACAAAAAAACTCTCCAAAGGTAGGAGAGTCTTTTATATGAATAAGCTTTGTTTTTTATATTTCATATGAATTTCAAGTAGAATTATCTTTTGAATCATTATCCATAATATTCTCAAATATATTTCCATCAGATAGTTTTATATTCATTTCTTGTAATAATCAAGCAAGAGCTTCATGTGCATTTTTTGTTGCAGCTTCTAAAATTCAATCTTTTATTGCTTGTTCCTCCATTCTATTTTCAATTGATTTTCTAATATCTGTTTCCATGTTTGCATTACCTCATCCTGCTAATAATCCAAGTTGTCTATTTGGAATATCATTTTCATCTATTTTTACATATAAAATTTCTGCTTCAGGTAGCTTTATACTTACACTTCAATCTAAATTTGTTACAATATCTCAAGTTGTTATTTTTTCCAAATCAATTCCAGCCATTACTCTTCATTTGTAATTTATTGTCATTTTATCTTCAAATAAGAAATCGTATATTTGATCATCAATAGTTGTAGAATCAAAGATTGATCGTCATGGCTGTTCTCAATTTTCGGTTCAGGCCATTTCCACTTCAGCTGTCACTAATTTACTTACATTATGTAATCTGACCATAACTAATCTAGTATTACTCAAAACTATAACTTCTTCTTTTTGTAGGAAATGGTATAGGTAGAATCCAAGAACTACTAGTGCTAACAAAACAATTAGCCAAAATAATCTTCTAAGAAATTTCATATTTTGTAGAAATAAGAAAATAAATAATTACAATACAATAAGTATAAGAATTTGCTTTATATTATCAATAATTTCTATGAACAAAAAATTGAAGATTATAATTTTTATTTGTTTAGGTATCATTGCACTTTCACTTTGATTACTTTTATTTCCAAAAAGTCTAAATCAGCCAACAGTTTCTTTTGAAAATAAAAGCTTTCAAGTAGAGATAGCACAAACAGACGAAGAAAGACAACAATGACTAATGTATCGTGAATCATTGGATGAAGATAGATGAATGTTGTTTATATTTCAAAATGAGTGAATTCATTCTTTTTGGATGAAAAATACACTAATTCCTTTGGATATGATTCGAATAAATGAAGTTGATTGAGAAAATAGAGTAGTGGATATTCAAACAGCTCAGCCTTGTGTCACAGATGAATGTGAAATCTACAAGCCAGCCTGAGATTCTTTATTTGTATTAGAAATTAATGCTTGATTAGCTAAAAAGTATGGAATTGAAGTTTGAGACTTAGTATATATTGAATAAGATACATTTTCTTTTGATAAAATTGACATTTCTAAAAATTTATTTATAATACAAATATTTATATTATAATTTTTTGATGTGGTAAAGAAGGCAACAGGAGATCAAATAGATGTTTTTTTGGATTATCTTTCAGGAATCGAAAGAAATAAAATTTGACCATTATCTGGTGAAATTTCATATAAAAAATACCAAACTGATTCTTTTGAAAATTATATAGCTACAGAATTGTTTAATACTGAATTGTTTAATAAAAATAAAAAAAGATTAAATTTTAGAGATATTGATGAAACAATATGATTTGTAAATTGGTGAAAAGATAATTTAGTAGAATTAAGAGAAAGAATAAGAAATGATTCATTTTTAGAAGAAGATCAAAGAAAATTTTTGATAAATAACATAGATTCTATCTTAACTAGAATGGAGCTAGTATTAAAATGAGTATATATTGAAGCAGAAAAATGATGATACAAGCTAGATAGAGATAAAAGAAATGAATTAAAACAAGAAGTTCAAAAACTTTGTAATAAAATTTGGTGACCAAGAGTTACAGATGAATCACACGAGAAATTTTTGGTGTTAAAACATATTCACGATAAATTTAATGAAAAAAAAGATTTATTATCAGATGAAGAACAAAAAATAATAAGCCAATTTTTTGAAAGATTTAAAATATCTCCTTACTTTAATATGTTAGATGATAGTGATGATAATACAGAAAATAAATCCGATGAAAAAGAGGAAAAATTAGAGTGAATAACTATAAATTTGGATAAATATGTATATATCATAAAAATGATATTGGAAAAAATATATTGAATTCCATGTGTATTTGTTTCAAAATGACAAGATTTCCGTACATGAGAAAAAATACTAGAAAATTCATACGATGAAGACGAGAATATTGTGTTTATAAATTGAGATTCAGTTGATTATGATGTTAACAAATTTATCGAAAAAAATAACATTTTAGAAAAATTTCGTATAACCATAGATCCAAAAAAAGGAAATTTATCAGCTAGTGCATGAAATCTCAATGTTCCGTATAAACAAGATTATAAAAATATGAATATTACAAAATTTCTTAGCCTTATAGAACATGAATTGAAACATGTAATTAGAGCAAGAAAATCTTCTAAGGCATTGCCAGTAAATATTGACAAAAAAATCGATAATATTTCATTATCAAAACAAGAAAAATGATTTGAAGAATATGAAGCTACTGAGATAGAAGAATGAATTACAAAATTTAGCGAAGAAGCTGTGTACCAAAATATTGAAGATATGCAGGCTGATGTATCGATATGACACATTGCCACATTTATTTGAGAAAATTATTGATATGATGAATGAAAAGAATTATTAAAAATATATTTGAAATTAGATTGAAATGATGAAGAGAATGCAGAAAAAATAGCAGATACAAGGATTAGAAGAGTAAAAAGATTTTTTCCATTAGATGAACCAGGCGCTTATTGAAAAGACACATTATATTATAGGTCAAAGAAGAATATTATTGAACTAGTTCAACAGTGTCAAAAAGATAAAGATCCAAAGAAATTAGAAGAATTAGCCAAAACTGCTTATATGGCAAAATTATGAGAAGATGATACCAAAAAATTTCAAAATATGATAAAATCTATGACAACAGAGGCCTCATATAATGAAATTCCATATGAAATATGAAAAATTATTTATACAAAATTATCTTGAGAATCATTAAATGACATAGAGAAAAAAGATATCAGATTTTCAATAAATAGGTTGGATGTCCAACAAAAAAGAGCATTGGCAGAAATATTAAAATATACTAGAGAAAATCTAAAAAAATAATTTTATTATTCTTCCTCTTCTTCGCTTCAATCTCAATCTTTTAATATTGGTGAAAAACGGAAATATTCAAATAATTGCAATCAAGTAAATCTTCATACAATTATGATGGCTATTATTAGTAATATTATTATTTCAGGATAAGATAATAATATCAGTCTCAATCGTACTGAATTAATAATTAAAACTACCACTGTAGATATTATTACAAATTCAAGTAATGATACTAATTGTTGTTTACTAAATATTTTGTATCATTCTCAAAATACTTTGTCTGTCGCAAAGATTAAGAACAGTATTGGAAATATTACGTATGTGTTGCTAAATATCTGGTATCAAAGTATATTAAGATTTAATACAGTATTTAGTCCCAAAAGTAGTATTGTAGTTAAAAAATAGACACCCAACAATAATGATAATTTTGCACTATTTAATAAATATAATCCTTTTGTAATTAATCTTGTTATTAAGGTTGCAATTATTGCTATCACAAAAAATATGATACTAGTTTTTACTCATAATACAGCAATTGAAAGTCCAAAAAGCAATGGGCTAAATGTTCAAAACACAGAAAAACCTATTATTTGCCTAAATGCTGTTACAACCAAAGCAGCAAATGTTAGAGTAAGTAGTAATCCAATTAAATTAATTGGGATTCAACTCGCAATTAAATTATCAATAAAATACGACAAAAATAACCATCTAGATTTTCATTCAAAAGATAATGGGAATACTTCAATTAATTTCTCTCATAATACATCTTTACCAAACGATAAATTTGAGATTAGAGCTATCAAGTCGCTTGAATTTATCATGTATTTGTTCTCATTTTCCAAAATGTTTGAGTATTTAGATAATGTCCTTTTTACAAAATATTTATTAGTATTGTTTACTATAAATATTGTTTTATTTGATAGATTTATTTCATTATCTTCATCTAATTTTGAAAGAATCTGAAATACATATTCTAAATCTTTGTTATTAATTATAATAGTATTTGCATTATCTATAAATACTTTTTGTTTTATGAGTTCTTCTTTTAGCTCATTTTCAAGAAATACATTATTATTACTTATTATTTTTGTAAATAATATTCAGTGATCTTTAAAATTCTTTTCGTATCACAACTGAAAATCATCCAAATTATCTCAAATATATACAATTGATCAATTATATACATTTATATCACTTTGAATTTGATAGATACAATCATCAATTATTATTTCAGATTTTAATACATATGTTCACTCTGCATCACTACTGAAATTAAAGCTTTCTCATGAAGATGTGTTTATTTTTTTATTATCTTTAAAAATAGAAAAATTGGCATTAATTATTCCGTTTTGATTCCAAGTATCTATTATATGATATTCGGCAATTTGCTGTACAATGATATCTTGATTACCTTTTGTTGTAAATCTATCATCAATATTTTCACATACTTCACTCGTAAATCAAAAATTTACGCCAATAAATATTGCAACAAATAATCATAAAAATCTTTTTATTAACTTAACTCATATCTCTTTCATTTCTTTGGTTTTATAAATTAAAGTTTGATAATTTTTTCCAATAAAACAGTTCCAATATACTTATCGTTATTTTTGTCATAAATTCTATCTTTTGCAAATCAGTATTGATAGAATCAATGCTTTTCAAAGAATTTTAAAGAATTTTTGTTGGTCTCCGTTACCTTCGCTTCTAGTCTTACAAGTTTATTATTTCATTGCAATATATTGTCTTCCATAAACTTATACAGTTTTCACATAATTCATTGTCCTTGTAGATCTTTTTTAACATACAAATTTTCTATTGTATAATTATGAGAAAGAGGCTCTTTTTTGCTAACATTATATCATCAAAATCATATACAAGTTCAATTTTTATAAATCAAATATAAATTGTATTTTGGATTATCAACAGTTCATACTAAAATATTTTGATTTATATTTTCATTATATGCAATATCTTTTAAACTTTTATAGTCTATTTCTGTATTTTTATCTCAATACTTGATTATTTCTATTTCGTCCATAGTTTTATTTTATAAAATCTAAATCCTCAAGTTTTATTTTCCCTTTATACATTCATTCAATACTATTTCACTTTTCAACCCAATCATTTATTTTCATAAATCAATCTAAATATACTTTTTCTTTGAAATAAACTGCTCATTCACTGACAATACTTGTATCTTCTATTCATTTTTTTATTTTTAATATTGTTTTAAATATTGTTTCTAGATTTTTATTTGGATAAAAGAATAGAGCCAAATTTACCAATTTTTCAAATGGATACTTTTGTGCTTCTGATATCAAAAAGTACATTTTATAATTTGAGTATTTTTCATAACCATTTGGCAAGCTCTTCTTTTCATTAAAAATAGCTAATCATTCTTCATCTGTTAAATAAAATCATGTTCATTCTTTAAAAATCTTTCGCATCGTATGAGATCAATTTATATACCTATTCAAATGAGTATCTATTTCATGAGCCAAAATAGAATCAAGTTCTTTTTCTTGAAATGGGATGTATCAACTTATTTTGATTTTTGGCTTTTTACCAAAAAGTACACTAATCCTTGTTAAATGAGCCATAGATACGATTATATCAATTCATTCTATTCATTTTTTTCTTAAATATTCCTCAATTTTTTCCTTTACTTCATTTATTGAAAGCACTTTTCATAAATCAAAAGTCTTTCCACTACCATTTTCAAATATTTTATCTTTTGATATTTGCAATATCTTGTTATCAATTTTTCAATATAATTTTTCATTGTACAGTAGTATATTTTTGTAATCTTTCTTTTTATAAGCAGTAATTAAATTGGCTCTGTACAATAGCTCTTCAATTTTATTGAGAAACAATTTTGTAAAATTAACATTATATTTTTTTTGATTTAATTCGTCTTGTAACGATATTAGGCTTTTTACTACAGATTGTAACGTCTCATCATCCGGCCGATTGTACTTAAATTTTGGATTGTATTTACCATTGTTTTGTAGAAACTTGTCCCATTCTTCGATATAATTTATTGGTTTTAAAATCGACGAGAGAATTAATTTTTTACTAATTCTACTAATCTCATCATCTATAGCATGAAGCCTATTCTTTTCTTGTATTTGAATATTCTTAGTGTTGATTATATCGCGAAATTCATTTGCTTTATTTATTGGCTTTATGAGATAATTTGACGTAATACTGTTTCATAAAATTATTTCATTTTCTGATAGATTTTTATCCAACAAAAATTTTATTCATTTAATCGAAATATCATTTTCTCAAAGAAGTAGAGTCACATCATCAGTATTACATGATTTTAACCATTGATAAATATCGCTTGATACATAATTTTCAGATTTATTTATATCTACTTTTACAAGAATCTCATTGTAATACTTGATTTCATCCACTTTAGCTTTTAATTTTCACATTTGTGATAAATACAAAACTTTTTGTGGCAAAATTTCTTTATCTTCTTGAGAAAACAAAGTTTTTGCTATTTCTACTCATTTTTCTGGATACTTGATCTTTAAATCAGAGATTTTATCCAATATATTTGCCAATTTTATTCATGTAATATTTTGTAATTCGAGTCACGCCCTGGCATTTATCTCCAAAAGTTTTGGTCAATCATCCGTGATTACCCAATCCAACGCTAAATATCATAAATTCACAAAATACTGTATTTTACTTGACCACAGCAAAATATCGTCTCGATATGGAATTTTTATTCATTTCAAATACTTGTATTCTGATGGAAATTTGTTTGTATACGATTTGTGGTTCATGTATACAGATTTAATTATTCATGTTCATATATCTATTCATGCTCAAATTCATCCTGCAGCTAAATTGGCTTTTCATCCAGATCTTTCAGTAGGAATTCTGACCATAGCTCAAACAGGGACTAGATTAAATACAATAATCCTCATATCTGCCAATCAAAACTTACAGAATTCTTTGAAAGTATCTCCAGGAATTAATTTTTCTTCAACAATTACTTTATCATTTCCATTTGTCATGGAGTTTTTCCCATCCAAATCATCCAAAATGTATCTTCTTAAATCGTTATCAGATACTACAGAATTTCATATTTTGTATTTACAAGGGAAATTTGGCATATTTTGAAACTTATCAACCATTTTGCGGAATTTAAATTTCATTTTTTCAAAGCGATTTTTTGGTTGTTTTTCTTGTGTGTCATCAATATTTCACAAATATTTTACTACATAAATTCATTTTCATTTAGATCATCTATTTGGTTTAATTACGAAATATTCAGCTGGTAGTTTTGAAAAATCAACATCAAAAAGTTGCTTACGATCTTTGATTACCTCATAAGTTTTTGCAAAAGGGATTCACCTCTCAGACAAAAATTTTTTTGTAGCTAATTTATCGTTTGCTAGACGAATCTCTTTTTTTCAATTAAATTTTTTTATATATGATAGATTTCTTGCATTTATTCCGAGTACTCCGTGATTTAGCATAATCTACTCAAATCTAGATAAATTCAACTACTTCTTCAAAATGCTTTTTCATTGTCTTTAAAGGAATTGGCTTTCCAATAAACTCTACATTTTCCAATAAATCCTCAGTATACAGTAGAGCCTTTTTCAAGACAAACAAATTTTGTTTTGCTCAATATTTTTGTGGAATTAATTCAATTAATTCGTTTATATCATATTTTTTTGTTAGATAGTACAAATCAACATAATCTTTCAACTCCCTTCTAGCAGGAATCGTAATTAACTTCATAATTCCAATTTCTTTGTCACTAGCAATATCAAAGTATGGAGTAGAAATTAGTGGATAAATCAAAGTTAGCTTTTTTACTCAGATAAAACTTATTTTCACTCCATTTACACTAATATATAATGTATTTGGTACTTGATAAGTGACTCTGTACTCAAATCATTGCCTATTTAGCTGATCCTTTAATCGATTAATATCAAAATCTCATTCTTTGAAGAAATCAAAATCTTCGCTTTTCCTATGTCCATACATCAAGGATAAAGCAGTTCATCAAGCTAAATAAAATCAGTAATCTTTTGTCCAGGCAAATTTATCTAACAAAGATTTCCTCTTGGAATCTAAGACTGTATCCAGATGTAATTTCATTTAATGTTCATTTTAATGGTAAATCTAAACCATATTTTATGTTCAAAAAATTTCTAGTCAAATCGTCTAAATTAAAATAATTTTCCTTTGCTACAAGCAAAATTTCATCCATTCAATATTCTTTTTGCAATTCCAAAAAATCTGACCAAGTTCCAAACTGTAATACTCTTAAAATAGTATAAACTTTATCTTGGTTTACATCAACTTTCCCAAATCTATCCCGTAAAGTTGCTTTGTGCATATTTGATTACAATTCTTTATATCATATAAACATCTTAATTATAACTTTTTAACACACTAAAACAATAAAAAGTGCATAGTTTTGAAAACTTTTAGTTATCAAAATTTTCGGTTGAAATACCTGTATAAATAAATAAATAAAGGACATGTAATAAAAATTTGTATTTTATATTTTTAATATGTTAAATGAAAAAAATTTTTAAGTTGATTGCTTGTATATTTGCTATAATTTGATTATTAGCAGTAATAGTAACGATTATCGAGCCATATTATTTTAAAACAGTTAGGGACGCGATATCATTTACTAAAGATAGTAGAGATGAATTAAGAGATATGGTAGAAAAATATTATTGAAATGTTGATGATATAAAATTCTTAAAATGAGAGACGATATTAAATGAATGACATAAGGTAAAAATTGATAACCATAAACTATATAAGTTGGAATATATTGATTGAGATAGTGAAAAATGATGGATTGATGTTGTTTGCTACAATCCAAACTTTTCATCGATATTATCGTTGCCACAATATGCCTTATTTGAGATGCTAAAATTTAATAAGAATAGTTGCTATTACATTTGATCTACAGTATATACAAATGAATGAGAATGCGAATATATTCCAACTCAACGATTTGCATATGCTTGAATGTATCCTTATTCTCTTTTACAAGATATGTGAGAGATTCAAGTGAAAATATCAGAGGTAAGACAATAAAATTCACATAAAAATAAAAAGCACCCTTAGTTTATTTAGGTGCTTTTTTGTTTATATTTGTTTTTTTTTCTAATCAACTTTCTTTACATAAGTCATTTCTTCTCCAACTCAATCATCTTCTCAAGTTAATCTAGGATTTAATCAGATTCTGAATGGATAGTCTTCTGGTACATAGTATCATTTGATTTGACTCAAACATTTTGTCACATTCCTTTGCCAATTGATAGGACTTGATGCATAAATCTTTCCGTCTACATTTCCGTACCTACTAAGTTGACTGATAGTATGATATTCTCATAAATGAATATTGTTCAATGTGTCAGCAATTGATCTTGCTCATGCTAGAGCAGAGGAGAATGAAACTCTATTTCATCTATCATCGTTTCATACGTTTCAGATATTGTTTGCTGTTGTTAGATATCTACCTAATGTACTTTCAGCAAAAGCAATACAAATTACTACATCTCTATCAATTTCTGTGTTTGCTACTGCATCTTCCCAGAATGCTAATTGTCTATATGCTCAAACTCCGTATTCATCCAAGAATGATTCAGCTCTTTCATCTACTGTATCTCAACTAGCAAATTTTACTTCTGAAATATCAATTGTTCTTGCATACTTATCATTCAAATACTTAATATTATATTGTTCTGGGATGATATCTTTATTTTCAATCACACTCAAATCCAAGAACTGTAATGGATCCATAGCAACTCAATCTTTGAATACTACGAAAGTAAGATTTGGTCCGGCTGAACTAAATCCAGCTCCTTGTGTTCCAGGTTCTCATCCAGAGTATCAAATTAACTGTCATCTTCTTACTACTGTTCATTTCTCTACTACAATATTATTCAAGTATAAATAAACTGTAGTATATCATTTTGGATGTACAATCATTGCCCAGTTAATTCAGATTCATGGATTGTTTGATACATAGTAAACAACTCAATCAGCTGCAGAATAAACAGGAGATCATTGTTCAGCTACTATTTGGATTCCTTGGAATGGTATTCCATTTGTTTTTTCAAAATCCTCATCCTTGAAATACTTTTGAATTTCTTGAATTGGATATACAGGCCAAGCTAAAGCTTGGAAATTTGATGATCAAGCATTTGTATCTTCATAATATTTTTCTGCTTGTTCCATCAATTCAGGCATCTCAAATGTTACATCTGAATAATCCTTTTTTACGATATTTGATATAATAGATTGGATTGCAGTATAAACATCCTTTATATTATCAAAAATCATACTAAATTTTTGTTCAGATAATTTATCTTCTTTATATAATTCCATAAATTGGATTAAGTAATTCTTTTTTTGATTTAATGCTGACAAGATTGCTGTATATGATTCTACATTTTCACTAGCTTGCAACTTTAATTTATTCAATGTTTTGATTAATTGAACTTGTCTTGCCTCATCTACATCTAATGAAGTCATCATATCATTAAATTGGACTAATATTGATTTTACCAATTGCTCATTTGATAAAGTCACAGCAATATTGTTGTTTGATAATCAAACAAGTCTCATATCATCAATTTCATTTTCATATGAAATTTGGTTATTTAATTTATACAAAAAGTTTGAGAACTCTTGTATATATTCTTTTGATACATCAATTCATTGTCTTGTCTCTTCCAATGCATCAATATTTGATTTGATCTGTTTCTTATAAAGTGAAATCTTTTTAACCATAGCTGAAACATAATCAGTAGTTTTATTGATATCTTGGATTACATTTACGATTTCTTTCCTAATTTCTTTATATTTCTCTGATACTGATCATTCATCATCCAATTCTTTATTATCTAAATCATACAATTGTTGTACGATTCAATCAATACTTGCTTGCAAAGATGCTATTGTCTCAGTAGCATTTTCCACATCAAAAGAATCTGTATCAATTTGAGATTGATAGATACTTTCAGCTCAAGTATTTGAGAAAAAGGCTAAAAATATAGCTACTATTCAGACAAGCCATTTCAAAGCTGCTTTGTACGATCTATAAGAAATGTTTGTAAACATGATAATTTCGTTAAATATTAAATACGCTATTATTATATTCAAAAATCAAAAAATAATCAAAAAAAGTCCCAAATGGGACATATATCAGGTTGACATTTTACAAAAGTATTATTTTATTATTTATTCCAATCACAAAAACTTAATCCTGATTTCTTTTGCTAGATCTAAGTATTCTTCATCACTATACCATTTTCTATCAGAACCTGCTGCTTCACCTCAAATTGGGCAATCAGGTATCAAATGGAAGTGTAAATGATTTACAGATTTTTGTACTTCAGTAGCTCAATTACCAATTAACCCATCTCTCAAAAGCAAATTTACTCAATTATGTATTGTGTGTAGTTTTCTTGACCATTTATCTACTAAATCGTACATCTCTTCTTTTTCCTCACTAGTTAATTCTCTCAAAACATAAACTTTTCTCTTTGGTATAATCAATAAATGATTTTCTACATAAGGAGCACGAGCTGGAATTACAAAAAATCTCTCAGTTTCATCAACCAATTCCTCTTTTTCTAAATGTAAAAATGGATCAAAATCTTTTCATAATTCTTTTAATGCTTGTGAATATTTCATGATAATTTATGAATGAATAATTAATAAAGCAATAATATTATTATTTATTTCAATATTAAAAATCAAGTGTGAATCAGAAATTTACATATCACCAATAAAAAGTCCTTAAAAATTTGACAAATAAAAAATTTAGGTTATAATATATAAAACATTTTATACATTAACTCAACAAGAATGGTAAGAAACACAATTAACTCATATGATTCCGATGAAAAAAAAATAACATTGGAAGATTTAACAGAAAATTGAAAAGAAAAATTAGCTGATATACCTGATGAAGAATTACAACAATTAAAGCAACAAGCCATTGAAGCTGAAGATTATGATATTGCCAAGATGATAAAACAAGAACAAACTGAAAGAAAAGAAAGATTACAAGAAAGTGACGATTCTCAAGAGCTTGAAGAACAAACGATAAGAGAAGAATCGTGGGGAAAAACTACTAATGAATCAATACAAGAAGAAAAAGAACAAGCAAAAGAAGATGCTATGGCAAAAATTCCTGATTTAAAGGCTCAGTTAAAAGATAAAGATGATGAGATTGAAGAAGATAATCGACAGACAAGGAGAGAAGAGACACGAGAAGCAGCTAAAATTGATGATTCAAAACCACAAACAAATAATAACAACGAGGAAGAAAAACCAAATGATAATAATTTAGAACAGGTTGAAGAAAACAAAGATTGGCTAAAAGATATTCCAGATGAAGATTTAAGAGAATTAATACAGACGTATTTCGATGTAAATCAATGGCTTTATAGACATGATTCTTGATGAGGTGATACACCTGATTTTGCAGAGGATGTAGATATAGCAGATTATAGAGAAAAATTAAGCGGAGATTCAAATATAAATAATAAAACTTTGTTATATGAACGATTTATAAATAAAATTGCTGATGATGCTGTTGCAGATTATGACAAAAACCGTGGTCATGGTCCGTCTCGAGGAGAGTCAGATACAATACAAAAAATAATAAATTGACTATTAGATATTCAAAATAAAATGGAAGAAGAAAATCTTTACGATGGTGACTGATATGATAAATTAGAAAAAATAATAAGATTTTTTGAGAAGAAAAAAAGCATTATAGATGATTATCAACGTAATGGCTATTACAGGAGAAAATAATAAATGTATTAATTATTGTCTATTAAACGTTAATCTTCACCACCTCATCCCAAATATCCATTTCTTGAATTTGCTGACTATGTGTGACTGTATATAGTTTTACATTTCTCTGTTTTACAAAATTTCCTAGCATTTCTGCTACTTTTCCTACTGTATCTTGATCCAAATTATTTATTGTTTCATCCATAAACAACATTGGTGATCTGATATAATTTGATATTGCAAGCATTCGGACAAGTTTCAAAATTACTTTTTGTCATCAGCTCAGAGATTTGATGTCTCTTTCTCATTTTTCATCATAAATTTTTACATCCATTTCTAAATTTTCTCCTTTTTGCTTCAACTTTATATCGATTGTATAATCTACAACTTGAGCGAGTAGTGCGTTGATTATTTCGGTCAATATTGGTAAATATCATTCCAATACAAACAATAGCAATTCTTTTGAAAAGATTTGATGAAGATTTTTTATCATAACTTCATCTTGTTTCAATTTGTTTATTTCGATTGAATTTTCCTTGAAATCGCTTATGAGACTTTCAATCTCATGCAAAGATCTATCTATAATTCTGTTATAATTATCCAATTCTTCATACTTCCTGATTTCAATTGTATTCAATACTTTTTGTTGCTCAACTTTTTTGATTTCAAGGTCTTTTATTTCTCATTCCAAATTTCAAATATTTGATACTATATTTTGTATTTGCTGTGATAATTTTATCTTCTCATTATTCAAATTTTCCAATTCTTTGGCTCAATTCTCCAAAGTTAAAATTTCTCTATCCAAAGTTTGACTTTCAATATTCAAAGTTTTCCAAGTTTGATATGATTCCTGTACTTTCTTGAAATCTATTTTAGCTAAAAAATTTCTCAATAATTGCATCTTTTTTTCAATATCTTCAATATTTTTCGTTAAGTCTGCAATGTTTGTTGAATCTGAAACTTTGCTTTGTCATGACTTTTCTGTTATGGCTTTTTCTATGTCCTCAAGTTTACTTTTCAACTCTCATTGCTCTGTTTCCAAATTTGCTTTTTGTCTCTCCAATTCAGAAAAAGTTCATCTATTTATTTCTTTTACAAATGGACAATTTGACTCGATTTTTGCACAAGCGAATTGAGATTCTTTATTCATAGTATTATCAATTTCAGTGATTTTCTTTTGTACATTCTCAATCTGTTTCTCAATATTTTCTTTATTCGTCTGCAAATTCTTCAATTCTATTTCTACATTTTTTGCTTGAGATTCAATTTTGATCTTCTCCGTCTCAATCTGACTTTCTTTCAATTTTTTTTCATCAGCCAAAGATTTTCATTGGACTGTGATTTGGTTTATTAATTCGTTCATTCATTCTAAATCATTTCATTTTGCAAGTCACAAAGCACTAAGTTCGCTTGGTATTTCTACATTATAATTTACTCATTTTTGCAGATTTTCCATTTCATTGATTAGCTCCAATTTTTTGCTTTTTTTCTGATTAATTTTTTCAGGATCGAATCACGAAATTTTTTGGTCAATTGAGATAATTTCTCTTTCAATATTTGATTTTTCCGTATTGAATTGATTTATTTTATTTTTTCTATCAGAAATATCCTTTTCTGTATTTTGTAAATTTAACAAAAATCATTGATAATTCTTCTTCTTTTCAGCAATTTTCTCATCAATTTTTTTAGATAATTCCAAATCAAATCCGTCGATACTAAATTCATTTACATTCACTTTATCGGCAATCATCTCCAATTCATTCACAAAATCGTTGTACTCCTCGCTAATTCCAATATTTTCAAACTTCTGAATTTCTCTGAAATTTTTGATATAATTTCACAAACTATATTTTATTTTGTTGTCGAATAGGGTAGTGTCCGACTTGATTTTCAATGTTGTCTGAATTTCTTTTTTTCTATCAGCTATCTGGTCTTTTACTTCATCAATTCCAACCAAATTGAAAATGTTTTTCATGACAGTAAGCCTATCTGCTGGCTGTAATTCAAAAATATTTTCGCTATCTTGCAACAAGAAAACTGTGCTCAAAAATACCTCTTTTGGTGGTAAAAATCATTTCAAAGTTCAGTCCAAATCTGTTTCGTTTTTAAATACTATCTCATCTAATTTAAATCCAGCTTCTTGCATTGTTTGCTGGATATCTTTCTCATCTGAAAGTACCAAACTTTCCACATTTCACTCAACAGTAAATAGCTGTGACTTGCAAATATCTTTTGCTTTTCATTGCTCCAAATTTCTTACAATCAGATAATATTGCTCATCTTGCTCAAAAAGTAGTTTGATAAACCCTTTATCACTATCAGTATTCAAAATATTCCTCGTACTATATTTATACAACGCATAAACTGGCCCATCAAAAAACAAAAAACTTTTTCCACTTCCTATTGGAGCTTTTATTAAATATTTTCATTTTTTGAAAAAAATATTTTTCAGTTTTCACTTAAAAGGTCAGATATTCAAATATGAAATTGCTAATAAATCCACGAAATTATCATTATTAAAATAAACAAGTCATACAATATCAGAAAAAAATTTTTTTTCAAGCGAATCTATCTTCCAACTTTTAGTTTAAAAAAACTAGGCTAACTCACAGAGCTAGCCTAGCGAAATAGTGGCCTCCGCATGTGAAAGGGGGTTGCGGAGATATATGAAGATTATGCGTTTTGCACAGGAATTCCTTATGCAAAGATATAAGGCAGGGAACGGTAGCAGAGGAGTTTGCTGAACTGTGAGAGGTCGCCTTTTGAATATAGTGATTCATAGACGTATGCTACCGTTTCCACATCCTTACATAAATAAGTATAACAAAATTGGGCGTGAAGTCAATACATTTTGAAAATCGGAGGTGATTCAGCCCCCGATTTCTCGTTAGAAAAAAATTGGATAAACGTCATTCCAGGCGAATTGGAATAGCAAAGCACATTATATATATTTAATAATTAAAATCAATAAAAAATGCCAAGTTTCCGTGGAAACCTGGCGCGAAAATATGTTCTTTGATGAGTTGCACCAAAGAAAAAGGGTAGGGCACATTTTGTTTTGGCGTGCCGCATTCATGGGAAGATGGACAACTGCGCATTTGCGGCATAGCCGAGGATGTACGCATTTCACATGCCCTAACCCTTTTGTAAAAGTTTAACCTGCAATTTCTATTAATTTTCTATCAGGAATACCGATAGAAAAGGAGGGTGGCACCGAATATTCTCAGGTCGGCCCGTAAATGGACGGGGCAGGTATTCGGGGAGAAGCGGATGACTGAAGAGATTCCCCGATAACATGACCGAGTAATGGCACATGATGGTACCACCCTTAACCTTAAATAGTATAAAAATGGCTACAATTAATATAGTGATATGTTATTAAATGTCAAGAGATAAAAATAAAAAAATAGTCACACATAGTGACTACCTTTTTGTTATAAAAATATGTACTAATTTTCAGATTTAAATTCTATATAATCAGGCACAATAAATACACTTTCATCGTCTATTCACTCATAACATTTAATACTAAAATCATCAAATACTTCAGCAGCTACGAGTACTCATTCTATTTCATTTTTTATTTCGTATTTAAGATTATATGCTCTATTTATTTCAGGTAATTCTTCGAGCCATTCATACCTTCATCATTGAATAGATAATACTCAATAATCGTGATATATTTTTCAATCATAGTAAATATCTCTGATGGCAAAAAATCTATCTTTATCAGCGATAATTTTTCATTCTAATTTTTCTCATTCAAAACTATAACTCATATCACAAGATACAGATCAATCTTCTAGAAATCATTCAACATATTCTAAGCTTTCTGGTGTTCATTCTATAAAATATGATGTCATATTACATCATCATTCAGTGTAGGAATCTATATACTTTGATTGACAAGCAAGACAAGGATTGTTGTATCATATATCATCATTTCAACAAACAGGTTCGAATTTATTTGTACATTCTTTTTCCAATTTATCTTCCTCAGTACAATTAATTATAGGTTTTTCTTTTAGTGCTATACATTTATTGTTTTCACAAGCCATTTGTATAGTACTTACACAATCACGTTCACAATATTTGTTTTTTTGCTTGATATAATTGCCAACAATTTTTGATGCAATATCTTTATAAACAACATTTACTGACATAGAACAATCAAAGTCACAACCAGGATCAAAATCTACACAATCAGATTTCTTTTCACAGAAATTATAAGAATCTATTATATCGGTTATTTCCTGTTTACTAGGATATCATTTTGTTTTCATTTTATAGATACTAACTACTTCATAATAGTGATTTCATGCTCATGCATCAAATTCTTTTACATTTCACATAAATTTTATAGTATTTCATGGCAAATAATCATTTTCAGATTTAAAATATTCTTCTCGCATTCATTGTGGAAAATAGATATGATCAGCATGATACTCAAAATATCAATTTAATAATAGAATTCATTCACCAGACATTACATGATTTTCCATATCTTCAAAAACTCATTCTACAATTAAGTCGTTATCATAAAAAAATCATTCATCTTGTTGTCACGATTGTTTATTACATCCAAATAAGAAAAGAGAAACACAAAGTGACATAATAAATAGAATTTTTTTCATTTTTATATTATTATTAGTAAATTAATTTTGTTTAAAACATATTTATGTCTATTATTTTCATGTACTTTTTCAATGTTTTTTTATTGTGTATAATTTACTTATCACATGGGCAACATAGAGCTATGCAAGATTCTCATGGTTGTAAATTTGGACAGCATGAACAACAATCTCATCCATTTCTAATCGCTCATCTATCAAGTTCATGATTCCATTCATTAATATTGTTAGTTTTTTTTGCACATCCAGTGATAATAATTCCAAAAATGAATAATCAAATCAATATGATTTTCTTCATTTTTTAATATAAAAAGTATAAAAATTACTCATCATCTTTTTCTCCACCTTGTTCATCAATTGTCATTCACAAGATTGCTTCATCTTTTGTTACATCAAATTTTGTGTCTTTATTTATGTACACAAACATTGGCATAATCATTGGCACTCTACCGATGATTTGTTCGATGAATGATCATAGGTCTTCTTTCAAGATTTTCAAATTATCTTTTACTTGCATTCTTCTTTTTGCATTTTCAATGTACTTAGCCCTTGCAAATTCTACTATTTTTGTGTGAATATCTTTTACTTCACTAGAATAAACAAATCATCTTGATTCGATTTGGATATTTCAAACTAATTCTTTTGTCTTTGCATCTACTTTGAAAATCAAAGCCAAAACTCCGTCTTCAGACATGATACTACGAGCTTTGATTACATATTCTCATGACATATGACCTGTTCATTTTCCATCAACCATCACTGTATCCAATTTCAAAGTATCTTTTCACAAAATTGCGACATTGTCGTACAATTCAATTATTTCTCCATTTCTACTTGGCATCAAGATATGATTTTCTGGCATTCACATATCGATTGCCAAATTTTTGTGTGCATACCTTTCTTTTGCTGGCATAAAGTATGGCAAGAAAAATTGAGGTCTAAGCAAAGACAACATCAATTTGTGATCTTCTGCACAACCGTGTCAGCTGGCATGGACATCGATATCATCATTTGTAATCAAACGAATATCTTTGAAAACTAAGTTGTTTATCATATCGTTTACCGCTGTTTCGTTTCCAGGAATTGGTGTAGCAGACATCAGAATTGTATCTCATCTCCTAAATTTCATGAAAGCATGTTCGTTTCTTGCCATCCTAGTCAATGAAGCAAATTCTTCTCATTGAGCTCATGTAGAAAGGATCAAAACTCTCTCATCTGGGAAAGTATCAACTTCTTCTGACAGTTTGCGGATGTATCATTGAGGTACTTTGATGTATCATAATTGCTGACAAATCTCTACATTGTTTACCATAGATCTTCCTGAAAGGAATACAACTTTGTTGTATCTGATTGCACTTTGTACGATTTGGATGATACGACCGATATTTGAAGCAAATGTAGCGATAAGCATCCTATTTTTTGTTTTTTGGATTAATTCATCCAAATTCTCTCCAATTTGTTTTTCTGAAACTGATCGTCATTTCTTGTTTGCTCATAGTGAGTCTCAGATATATAATTTAACTCATTCTGCTCAAATTCTAGCTATTTTTGCCAAGTCTGCAGGTCTATCGATAGCAGGTGTATGGTCGATTTTGAAATCGGCAGAATCAAAAATCAATCCTTTTGGTGTTTGGATTGCTATTGCCAATGTCTCTGGGATATTGTGGTTTACTGGTACAAATTCCAAAGTAAAGCATCACAATTTCAAAATATCTGTATCTGGATCAATGATTTTATATTTTAATTTTTCAGCATCTTTTGGATTTTCGAATGTCTTTTTGATGATTCACAAACTCAATGGAGTCGTGTAAAGCATTGGGAATCATAATTCTGGCAAAATATCTTTTAAAGCTCAGATGTGATCCAAGTGTCCATGAGTTAAAACTATTCATCTCAATTTTTTGATATTTCTTTTTATGTATGAAATATCTGGTATAATATAATCTGCTCAGAAATTTTCTTTTCCACAGAATTCCATACCTGCATCAATCATGATTATGTCGTTATCGTATTCTACAAACATACATTGTCAAACCTGCTCCAATCACATCAAACTTCAAATTCTGACTGGTTTTTCTCATTTTTTGATAAGTTTGGTTGGATCTTCAAATTCTGTGTAATTTTTCTTTCATAAATGACGAAGGAATGCTTCAGATGTCATCTCTGGAGCTTCATTTCCATCTCTTTTTCCAAAAAATCTTTTTCCTTTATTTTCTGGTTTTTTGTCTGTATTGTCTGGTCTACCTCTTTTTGATTTGTTTTTGTTTAAAAAATCAATATTAAGGTTTCAAAATAAACTTGTTGTGTCTTCCATTTTTCTTTTTAATTGTAAATGTTAAAATAAATCGTAATAATTATCTATCAAATATGTTTTATTTCCTATCAACACAATGGATTTAAGTGAATTTAGAGCATCATGCACAGATAGAAAAATTCCAATAATTAGCATAGAGACTGAAAACTTTTTGTGAGATCATTTGAGACAATATAAACCAAAATTTTGCTTAGAAATTGGTAGTGCCGTATGATATAGTTCTATCTTTATAGCAAATACTATCAAAGAATGGTGAGGAATCTTGTATTCTTTTGAAATATCTTATCCATCATATATGGAAGGGTTACAAAATATTTGAAAGTATGGATTGAAAAATTTGATTGTATACCCTTTTGATTTTCAAAAAATAAAACTAAATGAACTCATATGGCACACTATTGATTTTGTCTTTGTAGATTGACAAAAGAATCAGTATGCTAATTATTTGATAAATATTAGTAATATTTTGAATCACAAACATACAATAATACTGGATGATGTGATTAAATTCAAAACTAAGATGTCTTCATTATACGAATATTTAGAAAAAATGCAAATTTTTTATGAAGAATTTGATATGGAAAAATGAGATGGAATTATTAGGATAGTAAGTGACTAGTAATTTTAAATATAGTTCCGTTCAAATGACAAATGAGGAAATTCACCATACGCCTGTGATGCTCCAAGAAGTGCTAAATTCACTTCCAGCTAATCCAAAAATAGTAGTAGATGGCACACTCTGACATGGCTGACATACGAGTAATATGTTGAGACTTTTTCCTACAATACAAAAACTTTATTGATTTGACTTGGATCCAAATATTTTTCAAGAAACAAGAGAGAAATTACAGCCAGAATTTGGAGATAGAGTAGTATTTGAAAATAAATCTTACACCGAGATTTCTAAAGTCTTGTGAAATGAAAAAGCTGATTTTATCTTAGTTGATTTGTGAGTGAATTTGGAGCATTTCAAGGATGGAAACCGTGGATTTTCTACTAATATTGATGGAAAATTGGACATGAGATTTGATAATACAAATTGAAAATCAGCATACGATATTATAAATAGTTATTCGGTACCAGAATTAGCAAATATCTTTGAACTTTATGCTGAATTTACTCCAAAAAAATCCGAAGAGATAGCAAAAAAAATCGTTGAAACTAGAAAAAATAAGAAAATCGAGACAACTTTTGAATTGAAACATCTGCTAAATGAGCTTGGTTTAGGGCAAAAAGCCTGTGCTGTAATTTTCCAAGCATTTAGAATTGAAACTAACAAGGAAATCGATAATGTAAAAATGTTATTGGGAGAGATTCCTAATATTTTGTCTGAATGATGAAGATGTGGAATTATCACATTCCACAGTTTGGAAGATAGACTTGTAAAGCAGTGATTCAAAGCATTAGCTGAGACCGGGAACTTCTCGTTAGTTTACAAAAAAGCTGTCCAACCAACATACCAAGAAATTCAGAAAAATAGGCCAAGTAGAAGTGCAAAATACAGAGTTATAGAGAAAATTTAGTTCAATTTTATCCATGAAAAAATTCGCTTTTATATCAACAAATACAATCAAAGAATACTACGATTTTTTGTTAAACAAAGAAAGAGCAAACAGGTATATTTCTGATTTGATCAAAATTTCTTTGATGGTTTTGTTTGTTATTGTTTGCGGATTTGTGTACTTCCGTTATATATCCTTGTCTTCTACACAATGATATTGGCTTAGGAGAGCAAACAGCGACTTATCAGCACTAAACTTTCAATACGAAATAGTAAAAACTGAAATATTAGAAAAAAATCAGCAAAATTGGGCAAATATGTACTGAAATAGTCAGACAAAAACGATTATAGAAGTTAATCCAGAATTGGTAGAGCTTCCAAAAAATTCAGAACTAACTTACAGCAAATAAAGTCATTTCAAACCAAAGGTGAGAAATCCACTACACATTAAATGGATTTCTCGTTAACACTCGAAATGGCAATGACTACACTAAATGTTCCTCTTCTGAGAACATTTTTTTTGAAATTTTTCTATTATCGTTGTATATTTTTATATGGGTTTGGGTAGAGTAGTCATATCAAGTATCAGCTACCTGATGAGCGCTCGTATAAGGCCAATTTTTTATATCTTCAACTAATTCGTGATAAATTGGATCATAAGAAACACAGCTTTCCATCTTTTCCAAATTATCATTATCAATCAATCTTGCTTTAAATCTTCATTCAAACACAGGGACTCATCTATCATTTTCAGTTTTATTCTTTTTCACATACATTGCATAACTGACTTGGATCTTCCTCATGAAGTCAGAAAGTTGCAATCACTTTTCAGTATTCTTGATAACCAAATGGAAATGATTTGGCACCATGGAATAAGCAGACAATATCAGGCTCTTGTACTCCAATAAATTTTCTATCACATACAGTATAAATGTCTTGTAATCGTCTGCGCTGGAAAATAAGACATTATCATTGAATCATTTGTTTGATATCAAATAATAGGAATTTTCCAGGAAATCGTCACGGTAGTTAGACATTTTAATCTAATAATAGATAAAATCTTTACCACTAGTTCCATAATAGAGATAAAATTGAAATATTCAAGGATAAATTTTCTCCCGAAAAATTTGCAAAATTTTGAAATTTTGACTATAATTAAATAAGTTTTATTACTTAAAATTGAATATGGAACAGGCACAAGAAACTATAGAAAATAAATACAAAGAGTTTTTGGAATTGCTAAAAACTAATCCAGAGGCAATTGAAGGTCAGGCAGTTAAAAATGAGGTTAAAGAATTATTAGAACTAGCATTTAAATGGGTGGATAATGATTATTATCGGAGAGATATAATAACATGATTACTTAAATTAAATATAGTAGATAAAAATGAAATAAAAGAACAATATAAAGAATTTTTATTAGATATTGCATTCAAAAAAGCAAAATCAGATTTTGGATGGGCACATGATATAGCTGTATGGTTAGAGTTAAACATAATAAACAAAAATGAGATACAAGAACAGTGTAATGAATTATTTAACATAGTGTTTGAGAATGCAAAATCAGACTCTGGATGGGCATGTGTAGTATCCGAATGGTTAAATTCAAATATAATAGATAAAAATGAAATAAAAGAACAATATAAGGAATTATTAAATATTATCTTTAAAGAAGCTAAAAATCATCGTTATTATTTAAATGAAATTCCTAATTTGCTAAAACAAAATATTATAGACAAAAGCGAAATAAAGGAAGAATATAAGAAAATGATAGAAGAACTATTGGAACAAGTAAAAGTAAATCGTTATTGCGATTTAGGGGAAATATTACAAAAATTATTAGAAGTAAACATATTAGACAAAAGTGATAAAGAACGATATAAAAAATTATTAGAATCTACATTTAAGAAGGAACATAGTTTGAATTATGGAAACGCATTACAAAAATTATTAGAGATAAACATATTAGACAAAAGTGATAAAGAACGATGCAAACAAAGATGTAAACAAAGATCATATGTGGATGAAATAAATAACATGAATAATAAGCTTTTAGAATTAAGTATTCGAGATGAAGACGATAAAGAACGATATGAAAGCAAAATTATTAATACTTGTGGAAAGAATTTTTTACACTATTTATTCAGCATAATAAAATTAAACCAAGATGGAGTTTGAATAAGAATATTATCAAATTTGATAAGATTAAAAATAATAGATAGAGAGGAAATAAAAGAAGAGTATAGGGAATTAATGATGGCAATACTAAAAAATATAAGATATGATCCAAAAGTTTACTGGATAGAAACATTGTCAAAATTGTTAGAATTAAAAATAATAGACAAAAGTGAAATAAAGGAAGAATATAAGAAAACATTATATAAAGTAGTTGAACAATGAAAAGAAAATGTAAAAAAAATGTGAGTACTACCAAAATTGTTAGAAGTAAGTCTTCTAGATGAAGATGATAAAGAACGATATATAGAGTTACTAGATAATGTAGTTGAACAATGAAAAGAAAATGTTAATAAGATGATGGTACTGCCAAAATTGTTAGAAGTAAATATAATAGAAAAAAGTGAAATAAAAGAACGATATATAAAATTACTAGATATGGCATTTAAAAAAGCTGAATCAGATCCCAATCGAGCCAAATATGTAGTGCCGGAATTATTGAAATTAAATATAGTAGATAAAAATGAAATAAAACAACAGTATAAAGAAATGCTAAATATAGCATTTAAAGAATCGAAGTCATGAAAAATTTTGTATCTATTACCAACATTATTGGAGTTAAATATAATACATGTAAATGAAATAAACACGAATATGTTAAAAAATATTACATTAACATGTTCATCATTTTTAGAAAAGAATAAGAAATATATAAATATAGATGATTTAAAATTTATAGATAAAATTTGAGAATGTTTTACAGATGATGAAATTGATTATTTATATAAGTTAGATTATAAAGATCGGGAAAATATAAGAAATGCTGTAAATAACAAAGACTATCAAAAAATATGGGAAGTAAAGAAAGAGTTTTATCCACATGAAGAAAAATATAAACTACAGGAAATGGAAGAATATTTCTGAGAGTGAGTGTGGACGTATTTTGTCGATAAAGTACCATGAAATAAAATATTAAAAAATCGTTTTAGAGATCCACACAACGCATTGCTACATGAATCTAAAATTAAAATTTTAGCTGCAAATTTAGAAGATAGATGAATCAGTAAAGAATATTTTCTCAAAAATTATCTATGAGTAGCCTGAGATAGGAATAACGGATATCAACAATTAAATAATTTTTTGGAAAAATATAAATCATTCTGGAAAAAATTAGTAGAGTGAGCTATGGATATGGATGAATTTAAAGAGATTACAGAATTTATGAACTTAGCAAAATGAATTTTAGAACAAGAAAGAACAGGTGAATTATATAAAAACTTAGATAATTTGGAACAAATACTACATTTGCTTCATATGATAATAAACAAGGATGCACTAATTAAATTACAGAAATTAGCAAATAGTGAAGATCCAAATGATAAAAAGTTATATGAATATTATAAATGAGCGATTTATCATCCAAGGACAAAACCAATAATTATGGAAATGTACGAAGACCCAGAAGAGTTTTTGTGATTGGACGATACGACATTCAGTGCTTTGAACAGAATACATCAAGCGAAGAAGCCGTCAAATATGGTAGAAAATTTTGAATTTTTGGATTTTGATGCAAAAGATTTGGTAGATTGCTTACCACTATGAATATATGATCAGCTTAGTTATTTCAAGCCATTTGAAATGAAATTTTACATAAGTGGAAGTGAGGTATATACAAAACAAGAATTACAGCAAAAAATAAGCGATTTTTTGTTTTGAGCTGAAATTAGAAAGCTATCGGCAATTATCAATAAATTGAAAGAACAAGGAGATACGACAGAGTACTTCGAAAATTGAAAATTCAATAAAGATAAATTTATTAAGAATATATTAGAATATTTAGAAAAATATTGAGAAAAATACATCATAGATATGTTCATGAAATTATGATACAGTGAATTCAATAAATATAAAGATTTAAGGTTAATGACAGCAAAAATCAGCCCAAAATCTGATCCAAATAATTGGTTTAATGGATTTAATTGTGATAGTTTAGCAGAATGACATGGAAAGAAAGTAGTAGCCATGTTTAATCCATATTGTACAGATTTCTGTATTTATGAATGAGATCAAGATCCAAATGAAGATAATCTTAAAGTAACAAGTTGGGTAACATTAAATAGAGCTATTCCTGAAAATTTTACAACACTTTTGGATAAAGTAACAAGTGAAACAACATATGATATAGCAAGTGTCTTATGAGATAAATTTGAAGATTATAGAGATCCAAGTGAATATGTGATTACTATGGATAATATAGAAGCAAATCCAAATTTTGGAAGAAAAAATGAACTAGCAGTCCGCAAAATGTATGAAAAATTTTTCTCAGAGTATGTAAGACAAAATCCAATATCACCAAACTGAATACCAATCAACACAAGTAAATTTTATTCATGAGTAAGTTATAATAAATTAGATATATTGACAGATAGAGTACCAAATGAGAGTTTACCAGTATTTGTAAATGCATACAGTGATAATAGCGAATCATATAGTTTGCAGTGAAAATTGGATACTTGAGAGCAAAAAGAAAAAGAGAAAAAAGTATGAATACAGCAATTATCAATTGAGGATGTAGTACAGATTTCATATATGGAATGAAAGATATATCCAGCATCCATGAAAGATCATCTGTGAAACTTACAACATGAGATTACAGCAAGTATTTTAAATAATACATTAAAATGAAGACCAAATTTATCATTTGCATGGTATAACCAAGAGTGAAAAATTTGATGATATATATTAGCATATCAATGAAAGATGGAAGATGGTACACCATGAGTATATATATCAGATTTTGCGATAGAGGAAAAATATAGATGACAAGCATGAATAGCGATGATACAAGATTGGATGAAAGAAGTGAAAGAAAAATATCCAGACATGCCAGTATTTACGAGAGCAAGGGAAAAAACAAGTTATCGTATGATAAAAGTATATGCAGAAAAACAATGATATGAAATAGCAAAAGATGAAATAGTTGAAGATTGTTGAGAAAATTTTCATCGAGTAGTGATGAATCCAAAAAAGTAAATTTTCTGCCAAAAAATTTGCATTATTTTTTTTTCTGAGTATAATTAGTGTTGGAGATTATATTAATTTATATTCTAACAAAAACAAAATGGTTGATCAAAACCCACAAGTTAATCAAAATGTAGATAATCAAAATGAAAATGATGAATTGTTTTGATGAAGTGATGATATTTTTGAAAATAGTGATTTATTACAACCAATCAATTCTGAGATTGATTCTGCACATCATGTTGTAAAATCACAAAATGAATTAAATAATTTTAGCGGAGAGGTTAAATCTAATCAAGTACCAGACGAAGACAGCTTAGGAAGTATTATGGATGAAGAGCCAGAACAACCTACACAGGCATCTGAACCTGTGGCAAGCGATGAACTTTTTGATGATCAACCACAAGAGCCAAAAGAATCAAATGAAAATTTTGAGAATCTATATGATGATGATCCAAATAATCAACCAAAAGAAAATACCTATCCAGAAAATGATGATATATTTGAGGAGCCAATGACAGAAGAAAAGATTGAAGAAATCCCAGAAATTGATGATGTAGTACAAGAAGAAGAGCCAGAAACAACTGAAGATACAAAACCAGTTGAAGAAGTAAAACAGGTTGAACAGCCAGAAATAATTGAACAGCCAGAAGTCGTTGAAACTTCAAAAACTGTAGAAGAACCTAATGAACCAAAAGTTGATGTTGAAACAAGAGATAATCAAGAATGAGATACAGAAGATAATATAGATGATATTGAAGACTTAGATGATTTTGATGATGATATAGATGATATAGATGAAATTGAAGATATTGATGATGAGAAAAATGAAGATGACGAAGATAGAGAAGAAATAAAACATGAAGTTGATGAAGAAGATGATGAAGAAGAAGTTGTTTGAACAACAGTTACAGCCAATTCTGAAACAAAAAAAGAAAATACGTCTTATGAAGATTTTAAAGAAGAAAATCCAGAAAACACAGAAAAAACAGATGAAGAAGAACAAGAGACAGTTACAATTCAAGATTATGAAAAATATGATCCAAATTTATTTAAAACTGATGTACAAAAGAAATTCGGAGAGTTGCAGCGAAAAACAGAGAAAATTCATGAATTGGTTTGAAAAGATCAAGATGTTTGATTTGATTTATTGTGATGAAATGATGATAGACAAAAAATTATTTATAAAATTACTTCATGAAGTGATTATGTTGAAATAGAGAAAGAAGAATTAAATAAAGCGGACGAATCAACAATAACTAATATTTTAGCTTTTGAATTGGGTGAAGATCTTGAACAAAATACGTCAGTACAATTATTTGTAAATGATATTGAATTATATGATGAGATAAAGGATTTACAAGACGACCCAAACAAAAAAATGCAAGTTTTAGAAAAAATGAATAAATTTATTTTCTTGTTGGATGAAGAGTACAAAAAAATTCAGAAATACAAAAAAGAAAAAGAGGAAAGAAATGCAGTAAAATGAGTTTTCAGAAATTTCTAAGAAAAAGGAATTAAAAAATATACTTGACATTTGTATAAAATAATATAAAATTATAGACAACAAACAGAAAGTCAAACAATTAAATCTATACAAAAATGAAAACAAAATTAATGTTGGCCGCTATTTTTCTTGTGGCCTTAGTTATGTCAAGTTGCAGTGGTAACCACAGCATCAGTAAAGATGACAAAGCTGAGTGTTACTATGTCTTCAATTGGGAAACCAATGATAGCATAGAGTCCTTCGTTAGAGTCTATTTTGACTCATCGTTTGTATATTATGTTAACGGTAATCGTGGTGAATACAAGTGTATTATGCCTGAATCTCAAGACTATTGGTTGGAAAGAGAAATTAACGGCCTTATCGATACATTGTTCACTTACTCATGCCGTACTTATACGAAAGAGATCGGAGATTCTCTGAACTTGATTCCTAAGTCTGATTATGAGATTGATAGTGTTAGTTATCCTGATTGTTCTATCGACGAAATAGTAAATACATTTGGAATCGATATGCCAGGTAAGTACCAATTAATAGTTTATGGTACAAAATATTTACATAATGGTAGGATAATCGGCTATCCTGCTGAGATGTACTATCTTAATGTGAAGGATTTTGTCTATAATGAATATATTATTAATCCTTGTAGAGATGCTTCACTTAGCCCAGAAAATCCGGTAAACTTGAGTAGCCCGCTTATTCCAGCCAATTCGGGTAATACAAGTATTATGCTTCATCCCTTTTAATTGAATTATCATTTTATAGTCAAAAGCGCTCTCACAGTTTCTGTGGGAGTGTCTTTTTTTTATAAATTTTATCTGTTGAATAGCTGTTATTTTTTAATATAAACACATTGTTTACAATATAAAGAGATTTCAATGGAAATATTAGAAAATGTAAATTTGAAGGAATATAATACTTTTATGCTCCCAAGTATCGCAAGGTATTTTGTAGAAATAAATAATGTAGATGATATTCTTGAACTTTTAAATTCTGATATTTATAAAAATATCCCAAAAAAATATATTTTATGAGAATGATCTAATACAATTTTTACAAAAGATTTCGATGGACTTGTAGTAAAAATTAATATTAAATGAAAAGAAATATTAAAATCAGATGATGACGTGCTGATTAAAGTCTGAGCCGGAGAAATTCGATATGATTTTGTATTTCGATGCGCAGAGAATAATTTTGTTTGAATGGAAAATTTAGCATATATACCAAGCAGCATTTGAGCATCTGCAGTCCAAAATATTTGAGCATATTGAGCAGAAGCAAAAGATGTAATTTATGAAGTTGAATGAATTGATCTATACACATGAGAAACGAGAAAGTTCAAAAATTCTGATTGTCATTTTGCATATCGTGACAGTATTTTTAAACATGAATTGAAAGACAATTTTTTGATTACATACGTCACATATAAGTTAAAGAAATATTCAAAAGATTATAAATTCAACTGTGAATATGTTGGTATCAACGAAAAGATTGCCGAATTATGATTTGATTCCCAAACGATTACACCAAGTGAATTTGTACAAGTTATTACAGAAATCAGAAAATGAAAATTACCAGATTGGCATGAGATTTGAACGGCATGAAGCTTTTTTAAAAATCCAGTTATTCCAGTTCAACAACGAAATGATTTACAGAAAAAGTTTCCAGAATTAAAATGATTTGAAGTAGAGGAGTGAATTAAGCTTTCGGCATGACAACTGATTGATATGTGTTGATTTAAATGAAAAGATAATTGAAAAGTCTGAACATATAAATCTCACGCGTTGATTTTGATAAACATGTGAAATGCAATATGAGCAGATGTACTGTCATTTTCAAAAGAAATTCAAGATTCTGTTCACGATAAATTTTGAGTGAATATAGAGCCAGAAGCTATATTTGTTTATTAATTATATTTATTGAAAATAAAAAAAGCAGTCTTACGGACCGCTTTTTTTTGTATGTAAGTATATAAAATTACTCATTTACTTCTTCAGCAACTTCTTCAGTAACTTCTTCAGTAACTTCTTCATTTATTTCTTCAGCAATATCTTCAACATTTTCTTCTACTTCATAGTAAGTGTCATCTCAGTAATTTAATAAATCATCCATAGATGTAAATTCTATGTTTGTTGGTAATTCAAATACTGAATCACTCTTAACTCCTTTTGAACATTTTACAGTTGTGTTTTCATCTACATCATCAAATCATTGAAGTTCTTCATTTATGTCCATATCATATGTTACAGACATTCAACCTCATTCTCCATAAACATTTCCCCAAACATACATTTTTCCATCTTTTGCTACTGTGTACATTGTAACTTCTTCTCAATCTGATGTTGATTTTGTTTCTTGGCTAATCATACCATCTTTTATATACATTACAGATGTTCATTCTTCTACTCAATCTGAATAAGCTAAGTTACATGTTATTGCATGTGCGTCTTCATACATTGAAATCATGTCATCACTACTATTGATAGTAACTTGAGATGTTGGAGTGTTACATCCAGCCAATAAAACTAATCCCAAAGAAAGGGCAGAAACTAGTCATAATTTTTTCATAATTACAAAATATTATAAAATAAAAAAGTTTTTCACAAGTTTAATATCAAAAATTAACACAATTGCAAGGGAAAATTTAATAAAAACTTAAATTTTTTTAAGGTTGTGTCTATGGAATTACAATAAATTTGTTCTCCAATTGAATTTATCTCAGTTCAAAGTTGTGATTATCATAGTCTTTCATCAGTCTTCATTAGCTATCGTAACATAACTTGATCAATCAAGCTGAAAAGCATTTTCCAAATCCATTGATTCTCATTCACAAGCCATTAAATTCTGGACTAAGGAAACATTGATTGTTCATCTATCTTCATCTCAATCAAAAGTTACATCTCATCACATATCATTACAAAATTTTGTGTACAATTTTCCATCATTTGTGATAGTCATCTTGTAATCTCAATCTACCTCCTTTCAATTAAATGCTATCAAATCCCATCTTTCTCCATCAATAACTTCTTCTTCCACTTCTTCAACAATTTCTTCCTCCACATTTTCTTCTTCAACCACTTCTACTACATTTTCTTCATCAATAATTTCTGGAGTTTCTTCAATTATTTTATGACATCCAGATAAAAAGATTAAGCCCATCGCTAATGTACAAGTTAATAATAATTTTTTCATAATTTATAATTAATTGATTAAAATAAATGTCATCCTAAACGAAGTGAAGGATTATATTCTTCGCTACGCTCAGAATGACACATTTTTGTCATTTCGAACCCACGGGTGAGAAATCCATGGACTATCTTGGTGGATTTCTCAGTCGCTTTGTTTCTTCGAAATGATTTTTCTACCTATTATTTATTCCCATATTGAGCTTCGTCTCATAATTTTTCTTCTATTCTCATCAATTGGTTGTATTTAGCTATTCTATCTGTCCTACTAGCAGATCCAGTTTTGATGAATCCAGTATTCATAGCTACAGCTAAATCGGCGATGAAAGTATCTTCTGTTTCTCCAGATCTATGAGAAACTATAGCTTTCATTCCGTGTTCATGAGCTAAGTTTATAGCATCGATAGTTTCACTTACTGATCCGATTTGATTTAATTTAATCAAGATTGAATTTGCTAAATTTTGATCGATTCACATTTGTAATCTCTCAATATTTGTCACAAATAAATCATCTCATACTAGCATTATCTTGTTTCCAAGTCTGCTGTTCATTCCTTTCCATCACTCAAAATCATCTTCGGCCATTCCATCTTCTATAGATATGATAGGGTATTTATTACATCGATCTTCGAATAATCCAACCAATTCGCTAGCATTAAATTTTCTTCATTCTCCAGCTAAGTTGTAGATTCCATCTTCATAGAATTCAGAAGATGCTACATCCAAAGCCAATTTGATTTTTCATGTATATCATGCTTTTTCTATAGCTTCTACGATCACTTGTAAAGCCTCTTCATTACTTCCCAAATTTGGAGCGAATCCTCATTCATCTCATACTGAAGTTGCAAGTCATCTAGCTTTTAATATAGCTTTTAAGTTGTGGAATACTTCAGCTCCATATCTCAATCCTTCATGGAAATTTGGTGCTCAAACTGGCACAATCATAAATTCTTGGATATCAACATTATTGTCGGCATGAGATCATCCATTCAAGATGTTCATCATTGGATAAGGTAAGATGTGTCATTTTCATTCTCCTATGAAATCATATATTGCTTTGTTTTCACTTTTTGCACAAGCTACTACAAATGCCATACTCACTCACAAGATTGCATTTGCACCAAATTTACTCTTGTTCTTTGTTCCATCTAAATCTATCAATAATTTGTCTAATTCTCTATAATTAGCAAAAGATTTTCATTCAATTGCAGCTTTGATGTCTGTATTTACATTTCTTACAGCAGTCAAAGTACCTTTTCCCAAGTACCTAGATTTATCTCAATCTCTCAATTCCAAAGCTTCATGTATTCATGTACTAGCTCCAGATGGTACTATAGCTCTACCAAAGCTTCAGTCAGCTAAAGTTAATTCTACTTCTACAGTTGGATTTCCTCTACTATCCAAAACTTCTCTCGCGTATACGCTTTTAATTTCAGCCATGATTATTTATAATATATAAATAAAATTTAGAATTTAATTCTAATATTTTAAATTAATATTTCAAACTAAGTATTTTGAGTTTCTCTTGACATATTTAACAAAATGTATATAATTTAAATGTTAAAAAACCAAATCAATAACATTAAAATTACGAAAAATGGAAACAAAAGTAGAAACAAAACAAGAAAGAAAGGAAGTAATGAGCCTCATAATCTGGGGCTTGGTGGCATTTGTATGCTTATTCTTGAGCCTAAAAGTGCTTAAACAATGTTGTGCATACGCAAGTCTCGCAATGAATGTGAGTGAAAGCCACATCACAATCATTACAACTGCCTTCTCATTATTATTCATGGGATACCTCCATTTCAGAGGGATTTTTGCCTTTCGCAGTATTACAGATGATGCTGAAAGAATACAAGAACATTTAAAAAACCTCCTCAAGTCGCAAGATCTTGATGGGAAAGCAAAGTCTTCAATATCATTTTTCAGCAGCGTATTTAAAGGTAATATATGTGTAATTGCACTTTACTATGTGATTACACTTATGTCAAATTGGATTCCTTTCGGGTTGTCCGAAGGATTTTATACATCCACTGGAAGTATTATACTTACTATGACAGCCCTTCTTATAGGAGGATATTGGCGTTGCCTGCGAAAAAAGGTATTTCCCCAAAGGGAATACACAATGAAGGGTAGAGATACTAGAGGTAAATTTACCCTTTGCAGATATCTCGTTATTGAAATAATAATGAGATTGCTATGTATTGTGATTATGTTATACCCAATAGCCTACAAATTGATTCCGTATTATCCAGTTGCTTGGATCCCCATTGTAATCATATTGATCGTGTTTTGGTGCTGGTACCTTATCTTGAAGGATAAGGTCTAGGAAAATAATATAAATCACAAAAACTTGCCTATTGCGTCGTGCATGCACCTCGTGGTAGGCGTTTTTTTTATAATTATTTTTATCTTCTAATCATCACACTATGAATTCATTGATTTCTGGAATTACTAGACATCTCGTGTCTTGGACATTTTTGGCACAATGAAATACACAATAAAACCGTGTTTAAAACCGTAAAAAATCAAACTATCACAATAGCTGTAAAAACTTTGTCTTTAAACCAGTTACTTGTATCAAAATTTACTTTCATGATATTTTTTTTAACATAAAATTGTGACTATATTATAATCACATACCTTAAAATAATCTTAAATCTTAATCACTGAAATCTGTATCAATTATAACATTGTATTCGTATTGTGGAAAATCTTTTTTGATTTCATGTTTTATTTTCTTTACAATTTCTTCTGGTTTCTTTTCATCAAAATCAAAAATCAAATCAAAATACACACTATTTACTTTTTCATCCACATAAAATCAGTGCATTTGGATTATGCTTTTGTGCTTTTTGATTATTTCGTTTAACCTTTTTTGAATATCTCAATAAATTCATTCATCATTACACGCATAAATTCCCAAGGTCAAAATTATTCCAAATTCAGTAAAAATATCGCTTGAAATAGCTCTTGTCAATCTGTGGATTTTTTTTGCTTTCATCTCATCATTTACTTGGATATGAGCCATTGCGATGATATTGTTTGGTCCGTAGTTGTGCAAAATTAAATCATAAACTCATAAAACTCATTCATATGATGAAATTTTATTTTTTAATTTATCAATGAGTTCTTGGTCTGCTCTCGTTCAGATTACATCATTTACAGATTTTTTCAATATCTCAAATGCAGATTTGATGATAAATAGAGAAATCACAGCTCACAGATATCATTCTAAACTAAATCACCAAATCATGCTAATTATTGCGGCTACTAGAGTTGATAAAGACAAAAAAGAGTCACTGATAGCATCTATCCCACTAGCTACCAGACTTCATGAATTCAACCTTTCTCATTGTTTTTTTACATATCTTCACAAAAATATTTTTGTGAAAATCGCAGCGACTATCACGATTAAAGTATATATCGAGTATGTGGCTTTTTCAGCATGGATTATTTTCAAAACAGATTCTTTCAGCGCTACAAGTCCAGCCACAAGCACAATCATAGCAATGACCAGTGCTGAAAAATATTCAATCCTTCCATGTCCATAAGGATGCTCTTTGTCAGGCTTTTTATTTGAGAGCTTGATTCAAACTATAGTGACAGTAGAGGAGAGTACATCACTCAGATTATTCAGAGCATCCAAAATGATTGCAATAGAATTTGATATAAATCAAACTATTGCTTTGAAAATTACCAAAACAATATTTGTGATTATTCAGACCACACTGACTTTGATTATTTGCTTTTCTCTATTCATGGATTTTCAATAAATACTATTTAATCAAAGAATTACCTGTCATCTCAGCAGGTTTTTCTATTCCTAAAATTTTCAAAACAGTTGGAGCTATGTCTGCTAGACTTCAAGTCTCTCTCAATTCATAGTTATCATTACTTACCACTATAAATGGTACAGGATTCGTAGTATGAGAAGTTTTTCGTTCTGGAGTTTGATCTTCTACATTTCCATGATCAGCAAAAACTAATAAGTCATATCAATTTTTCAATCCACATTCTACTAATTTTCCAATACAATCATCTACAGTCTTTACAGCTTTGTGGATTGCATCGATTACTCCTGTATGTCAGACCATATCTCAGTTTACTAAATTTGTAATAATTACATCATAATTGTCATTATCCATTTTTTCACAAATTGCATCTGTGATTTCATAAGCAGACATCTCTGGAGCTAAATCATATGTAGCTACTTTTGGTGATGGAATCAATACTCTATCTTCGTTTTCAAATGGAGTTTCTACTTGTCAGTTGAAGAAAAAGGTAACATGAGCATATTTTTCAGTCTCTGAAAGCCTTAATTGTCTCAATCATGCTTTACTCAAAACTTCTCACAAACAATTTTTTACATCCAATTCTGGGAAGATTACATGAGCATTCATTGGAGTGTAAAATTGAGTCATTCAAACATAATATACATTCAAAGGTACTCTATCCCATCAATCAAATTCTTCTTCAACTATTGCTTTAGTCAATTGCCTTGTCCTATCTGTTCTGAAATTCCAAAATACCATGCTATCATGAGGTTTTACTCATTCATATCAATTCAAAACTATAGGTTTGATAAATTCATCAGTTTCTCAAACATTGTGGCATTCTTTAATTCATTCGATTATATCATCAGTTCCGTAAACTCATTTTGCATTTACTATTGCATCATAAGCTATTTGTGTTCTATCTCGTCTCTTGTCTCTATCCATTGCATAAAATCTTCACATCGCAGTTACGATTTTTCCAAATCATAGTTCTCCTAATTTGCTACTCAATTTAGCTAAGTACTCCAAACTTTTTGTCACTGGAGCGTCTCTTCAATCTGTAAATACATGTATTACCACATTACGAAAATTCTCTTTTGCACAAAGATCCAATATAGCAAATAAATGATCAATATGTGAATGAACTCATTCTCATTGCAAAAGTCCCATTAAATGAAGGGTAGAGGAGTTCGCTTTACAGTTTTTTATTGCTCATTTTAATGCTTCATTTTCAAAAAAAGATCAATCTTTGATACTTCTATTTATTCTTTCTAATGATTGAAAAATTACTCTTCCACTTCATATAGTCATATGTCATACTTCAGAATTTCATTGATATCAAGCTGGAAGTCAGACATCTTCACCACTTGCATTTATCAAAATATTTGGATATTTTTCCATGATCATATCAGTATTTGGAGTATCAACTTCTGCAATCGCATTGTTAGTTGTCTCTGCGCGATATCCTCGTCCATCACGAATTACTACTAGAACTTTTTTTGGCATAAAAAATTAATTTACAAATGTAAAATCATATTTTATATATACCGTATTTATCAGATATTTCAAGGTGATTTTTTTCAGAGAAAAGTCCTTCAAAATTTGACAAAAAAAGAAATTTTGAGTATAATAATGTATATTTTAAAAAATAAAAATAAAATAATGAATGAAGATTTAATACTAACATTACAAAATTACTGATTCTCTGAGAAAGAAGCAAAGATCTATTTGACAGCTCTTTCTATGTGAGCAGCACCAGCAAGTAGTATAGCCAGAAATGCTAATGAAAGTAGGACCACAGTTTATTCAGTATTATGAGATTTAGTAAAGAAGTGATTCTGTTCTACAGTTGTTAGAGAAAATGTGACATATTTTTCAGCCGTAGATCCTGAACTTTTAGTTAAACAGTATGAACAAAAATATAAAGTTTTAAAAGAAAAATTGCCTGAATTTTCATCAATAATAAATTTATGATGATATAAACCACAAATGTTAGTATTTGAGTGAGTAGATGGAATAAAAAAAGTATATGAAGATACATTAAAATATCCTGATTCTACAATGAAATCCTTTTACTGACATTCTACAGCTATCCAAAAAATGAAAAAAAGAGATATTGAATTAGAGGATCGGTTAGACCATGTTTATTTACCAAAGAGATTAGAAAATAGAATATTAGCAAAAGTATTGATGTCTGGAGATTTGGAAGTTGATAAAGCATATATAGATTTGACACAAAAATGAGAAGAATCTAAATATACAAAGCATCAATATATAAAACATGATATGTTATTTACAAATGAAACAATTTTGTATTGAGAAGATAAAATTGCTATTTCTGTAGTATCAGAAGAAGAAATGTGGTGAGTAATTATAAAATCAAAGGCATTATATACTACTATGGATGTATTATTTAGTTTGTTATGGAAAGAATAAAATGAAGGAGAATAAATCAATAGAAACACATGAAAATAACGAGATATTAACCAATTCTGATAGAGATAGATATTTACGTAATATTTTTGAAAAACAATGAAAGTTTGATCCATTATTTTTATATATGTGAGAAGGTAATGAACTTTATTCAAAATTAGAAAGAAACGACTCAGAGTATAAATTTTACGCAGAATGACTAAAACTCATCGAAAAAAATAAATCGGAAATTAGAAAATACATATGAAAGACATTTGTTGATCGATGATGCTGAAATTGAGATAAGGCTGCGATAGTACTTACAGATGAGATTTGAGAATCTGAATGGAAACCAATATCCAAGTCAATAGATTATATACCAGCAGACTATTCTCATGGAGCTATTCAACAAGCTAGAATAAATCTAGAAAGTAAATGAATACCTGTAAAAGATTGATTGCTTTTTTTAGACAATAATACAAATCATACTTCTATAAAAAATAATGAAAAAATCACATATTTTTTTGTTTGATGAACTATTTGAAATTTTGATGACGAAAAAATTAGTGAAATGTTTACTAAAATGTGAAACTCATCATGGAATCCTATGAAATGAAATAATTTAGTTTTTGACTATTTCTCTGCACCAACTTCATGAGATGAGATAAAAGATATTATGGAATCTTATACATGATGTGATACTAAAGCTCGATTTGAAAACTGATTAAAAACTTTATGAATTGATGATTTGGAAAACTTTGAATTTAAAGTACGTTACGTATGAAGCAATGTTGAATGAACAGTTTATGCAGAAACAGAATCTGGCTGAGAAATAATTAAGTTATGTTCAGATATAGAAGATAATAAAGCATGATATCCATGATATATTGAAGAGTGATTTGAGGCAAAAGAAGATAAAATATTGAGATTATCAGATTGAGATAAAATATTGATAAAAAAATGAGAATTTTACCCAATAGAAAAATCAAGACGTTTTTCCGAAGAAGAAATAAATACATACTTGGAAAAATCTTGATATAAAATGAAAAAAACAAAATTTAAACAATGAAAGTTAATGAAATTGTGAATAGCAACAAAAATATGAGAAAGTTGGAAAAAAAATAAATGAATTGTTAAAAGCCTGGCTAGTGCGCTACTTTGTGTGTCTTTATGAGTTTGAGGAAATCAGTTTGTTAATAATCAAATAAAGCAAAATAAAAGAAATCAAACAGAAGAATCTATAAACAGAAAAAGGATTTCTGTTGGTGATCCTAGTCATCCGTCTGAAGCTGATGAAGCTTATTATGAAAAAACAGGTTATTATGAGCCATTAAAAGAAGAAATGCTATCAATACTTTGGGATATAATAGATACAAAGAATATATCTAAAAACGACATCAAGGATATTGAGTTAATGTTTATTGATTTTTTTAAGCGTAAACTGAAAGATATCTCTAAGCAAGACCAAGAGAAAACTGCTCAACGATTTAAAGAAGAATTTGGTGACGAGCTTGTCCATAATTATTTTACTACACCTTACTCTTTTTACATAAGTTGTGAAAAAAAAGATATGATAAATTTAGTATATGAATTTATAAATGAAAATTCAATCTTTTTAAAAGATAAACACTGTTGATTAACTAATTTGGAATTCGAAAATTATGATTTTGATTCATATTATTTTGACGATAAAGATATAAATTTAAATAAGATAAATGAAGATATTAACTCATTAAATTATAATATAAAAATCCGTGTAACTTGAGAAGAAGATGTGATGGATTGATATTCTATGTTTCAGAATCAACGTTTTGAACCAATAAATCTTAAACATTGAGATCATATATTGGATCATTGGATATCAAACAATGAAGAATTTTTTTATACAACAGAATCTGGTGATAAGTATTTAGTGTTTTTTACATGTTTATGGAATGATGATTGATGAGAAAAGTGGATTATGTTAGCATCATTGGTAAATGAAAAAGATATCATAAATGTACTTAAAGAAAATCTAACAAAAAAAACTACTAAGATTCGGATGAATGAATTAGATTGACACAAAGGTCATAAAAAATTATTGCAAAATGTTGCCTTTTTTAGCAAACCATTTTCATATACATTTTCTACAAATGAAGCAAAAATAGTATTGGATGATTATTTTAAACACATGAAAAAAATTTATGATAGACCAGATTTATTTCCTAACGAATATAATAATTATGTGGAATCTGTTGAAAATAATTTTAAATGAATAGAATACGGACTTGTGTATTATGACTCTGATATGTGGAATACCTCATTATTTTGAGAAAAACATATACCGCTATCATATGATTTTGTAAAAGGTAAAGAAAAAGAATTAGTTGATATTTTAACTAAGTTACAAAAAGATTATAATGAAATAGGAGAAAAAACATATAAAATATACAATGACCAACAACAAAAATATATATCAAGGCGTATTGAGTATTTAAAAGAGAAAATGCAAGAAATAATAAAAACATGTACCGTATTGCAGTATGATATTCGATTAGAAGCCGAAAAGTTATGATTGAAATTAGATTCGAAAGATCATGATTATTACCAAAATAAAATCAATGAACTTTGATTAAAATTTAGTCCTATAGAAGAGACATGATATAAGGATGGATGATATTATAAATGGATAAGAGATTAATAAAAATTCTCTGTTGACGAACAGCGACAACACTAAAGTACTTGACTTTCTTGAAATATGTATATAAATAATTATTATTTATATTGTCAATATGAATAAAAAGATTATTAGCATATGTGATAGTAATTAAAAGATTTGATGCTTCAATTATAGCCATGTTGAGTTGATAACAGAATATAGATACAACTGAAACATACTCGACTAATATATCGTTGAAGAATATGCTTTTGAAAGATGTTGATGATTTTTATTATTTGAAATTTACAACAGACGAAAAGATAAAGGAAAAGAAAAAAAGTTTGAGTTATGAACTTTTCTCACCCCGGAAAAAAGTTCAAAGGGTGGTGGCTTATTCGCGTGAGTTACTATCCTGCTCCAACCCTAGGTTTATGTCGTAGACGGTGGCCACTGTTTACATCCAAAAACCTATAGGCAAAAGTTAAAATCGTGTGTAGCATAGTTTCTACAGCAATAGGTTGATCGCTGTACGAATGGAGTTTGCCTGTGGAATACCTGTTTCCAGTGTATGCAGTAACACTTACTCTAGTGGATTTCCCGGGTCCACACTATGTAAAGCACGTGGAGTTGGTAGTAAGTGATGTCGCAGACGACCACTCCTATCAGCCGACTTGAACCCCAAGTTGGCTGTTTTTGTAAATAAAAAATTTATTAATTTGCTTTGTCGACGATTAGCGACAACAGTTAATAACTAATAAATCTTGAAATAACATCATATATATATAAAATCACAAATGTCAATATATAGACACATTTAATTAATTATATATCAAAATGACAAAATTAATTAGTAAAGAACAATTCCAAGAAAGGTTGGAGAGTAAGCGTGAAAATTTGTTAGAACAAAAAAGGAAAAGTATTGAAGAAGAAATTTCTATAATTTTGAGAAAAATTAACATGGAAAAATTATCTGAAGAAGATCAATTAAAAATTAGAGAATCAGCAAAAAATATTGCAGAACAAAAGAATTATGATGAAGATTATAAATTAAAAATATTAAATAATATTCAAAAAAATGCAGAAGAAAATCATTTTTGAGAGGAAATAGACAAGAATGAATGACTAAATGTATTCTCTGATATTACAAATGATATAGTTTATCAAAGAATGGCTGAAAAATGAGATATTGAAAACATTAAATTATTTTTGGAGAGAAAATTAGATGTAGAAACATATCTTGAATACTTAACAGATAATGAGATAAAAGATTTGTGAATCGAAGGTATGTACTTATTAATAAAAAAGATGAAAGAGGAATGAGATAATGTTGAGAATATGGAAAACATAGATACATCTGTTAATATTCAAGAAGAAGAGATTAAATCAGAAATCATAAGTGAAAACATCATTAATAATGTCGAAGAAACTACAGTTGTTGAGGAATGAAAAGCTTTGTCAGAACAAGATTTACATAGTATTAGTAATGCTGTAAATTATTTTGTAGAGAATTGAATGGCCATAAAGAATGGTGAAAATGTTGAAGACATTATTAATAACATAAAATACAAAATCTATAGGAGATCTATGATTTCAAAAAGATCTTGGGGAAAAGAAGATTTTCTTAACAATAATAATTGAATAGAAATAGAAAAAGCAGACATCCCTCAATTTTGTAAAGTTTGAGACAAATTTCAAATCTATTGTGCCAGTGCTTTAGTTGGTTGATTTATAACTGTAGAAATTAAATGAAAAGAAAATGATAATGATAATGTAAATGCTGAAAATAATTGAGAAATAGAAGAAATTTCATTATCAAAATCTGTAATTAATGAAATACAAACAATTAAAAATGATATAGAAAATATTTTTAATTATGATGAGCTACTTATCAATGACTTTGTTAATACATTTATAAATCTAAGAATTATTTGATGTAAATCATTAAAAGAAGAATTTAGAAACTGAATGACTATAGAGGAATACAAAAATAGTCAGTGATGGAATGATTTACAGAAACATTTAATAGAGATGCAAGAGAACTATGAATGATTAAAAAATATTACACAGCAATTATGAAAAATAATTACTAATCTCAAAAAAGAAGGTCAATTAAAGTTTAATCAAATTAAAAGTATATTATTAAGGTAATAGCTTGTAAAAATTTGACTTATCTTTCGATCACCTTTCAATCTACAAAATCAATCAAAACGGATGGTTTTCAAGCACAAATTCAATCGTCGATGATGTAATCCACATTGTCGGCGATTTCTGTATTAATCAAATTTATCTCTGTAGCTGCTACATCTCACGAAATATTTACGGATGTAGTGATAAATGGCATTCACAATTTTTCTACAAATTTTTGGAAATCGTGCTTAATGATCCTTATTCCAGGTTTTTCGTGGCTAAAAATTCGCGTCACTCAATGATATTTTGCTAATTGCTCTTTCATCTCATCAACTGAAACTTTCAACTCTTTACATCCTATCACTATTCACTCATAATCAAAACTTGGAGCAATAACTGAAAACATTTTGTTTCGATTTCTATGCTTAATTTCAGCTATTTTTTTTACACTTTCCTCATTCCAAATTGCTCAAATTCCATAAATTGTATCAGTAGGATATATAAATACTTTTCATGCTTTAGCTTCTCAAACATAAAAATCTATATTATTCATAAAATCTTCAAATTTTATAATTTTACTCATTACAATAATTCAATAAATAAAATTTAGATTTTTATACTACACAAAATTTTTGTTTTGTCAACCAATAAACAAGGTAAATATCACATATTTTTGTAAAATAAACATATTTGGATTATAATTAGATATAAGCATTTATTTCGTAAAAATTTATATGTATACGACACTAGATTATTTAGATAAATGTATAGAAAAACAAAAGAAAAAAAATTTACCTAAACATTTTTTCAAAGAAATAAGGACAATTTTGATTATTTTTGCAATTACCTTTGTTTGAATGCTTTTATTTACAAATGCACAAGTGTTTTTTTCTTTAGATAGAGGAGAGGATAAAGTTAATATAGAATGGACTGAAGAGTCAATCCAAACAGATAATACAATATCAGTTCAAGTAGATAATTCAGCCAAAAAAAAAGCAGAATTAGAGACAATTTTGTCACAATATGATTGAAATGAGGTTGTTCAAAAAGAGACAACAGAAACTATTCAAAATTCATTGGAAGCAAAGATGAAAGATTATTCTTTCGATTTTAATGTAGTTCCACCCACAAATAGATTAATAATTTGAAAAATAAATTTGGATGTGCCCATGGTAGATAGTAAATACAAAAATGAGTCTGATTTTACCCAATGAAATTTCGATGAGGAATTGGAAAAATGAGTAGTAAAATATCCTACGACTCCAGAGCCAGGTAAAATCTGAAATACTTTGATTTTTTGACATACTTCACAAGAATGGCGAGAAAAAAATCAATATTGAACAGTATTTTCAAAGATTCCAAATTTGGATTTATGAGATGAGATTACAGTTATTCGATGAGGAAAATTATATAAATATAAAGTAATTGAAAAAACAATTGTGTCTCCAAAAAATGTGGACGCACAATATAAAAAATATCAAAACTGAGATTTTATTACACTAATGTGATGTTATCCTATATGAAGAACAGATAAGAGAATGATGATTACTGCAGAAAGAGTAAATTAATTTTTATTGAAAAATATTATAATATTATTATACAGATAAAAATTTATATAATAAAATAATAAATGAAAAAGTTGATTTATGTATTATTACTTACATTTATACTTATTTCTTTTAGTGGTTGTAAGAGAGAATACAAATATGTCGCTTGTACACTTGAAGAAAAAGAAAATCAGTCTTGTAATTATAATTTAGATCCAGTATGTGGAGATAACTGACAGACATATTGAAATGCATGCGTGGCCTGTGCTTCGAATGATATAGATAGTTATAAAATTTGAGAATGTCCAATTTGCGATGAGATAAAATGAACATGTGCAATATGAAATATATGAGAAGATGATCCAAATATTGATATAGATATTAATAATCAAGAAGTTCATATAGATATTCCTACACCAAATTTTGATTAGAAATTAATATTTCAAAATATAACCGCATCTCAATGCGGTTTTTTTTATAATAAAAAAGTCCTCCAAAATTTGACAAATAAATTAAAAAGGATTATAATATACATATAAAATTATTTATATCTTACATTCAAACAAAAATGAAAAAAGAAACAAAACAAAAACTCATTTACAAAAAAGAGTCAGAAAGGACTCCATCAGAGAAATTGCTTAGAGACATTATTTGTTATTTGCTCGTAATTTATGTTGCAACTTTATCATTTTTTTGGGTTAATTCTCAAATTAAATTAGCAGATGCTCAAACTGATTTGGTTAATGCAACTCTAATGTCTGAACAACAATTGATGATGAAATAATAACGAAACGTTATTATTGTAAAAAATTATATTATTTAGTTTAGTATATTTTATATTTTAAAATAAATAAAAAATGTTACCAATAAACAAACCAGAAGAAAAAAGAACATCTGCAGAAAAAACTGTTAGAAATTGTGTATTTATGTTAGTTATTGTATACGTAGCAACATTAACAGGATTATTCTTAAATTCTCAAATTAATGTAGTAAACGCAGAATCAGATTTAGTATCTACATACTTATCAGCAAATGTTACTTCAGTAAATAGTGGTGCAACAGTTACAGATGAAGAAGTTATTGAAGAAGATGCTGTAGTAGAAGATGTTGTAGTAGAAAGTACTGAAGTAGAATTATAATAAAATAATAATTCATAAATACAAAAATCCCGGATGATTTTTGAATCACTCGGTTTTTTTGTAAATAAAAATTAATTATGATAATTTTATATTAAATCATATATTTTCAAAAAAAGATTTTCACTTTTCAATTCACGCTTTTACATCAATCCAATACCTTTGTAGTAACTCTCAATCTGTAGGATCAATCACTTCATTTTCCAATATTCATCAACAATTTATAATTGTCTTTGCAGATCAAATATTTGATTTATCACAGGTTAATAACACTTTTTCTATTCACAAATCTTTATAAAAATCCAAAATAGCAAATAATTGTGCGGTTGCATAATGCTTTCTCCTTTCGTTAGGCCTAATTGAATATCAAATATGTCATCAATGTTGCAATAATGAATCATTTATCCTAAATCTAGTATTTATAAATCAAAGTATTTTATTATCAGATTCACGAAGTAATAAATACTGAATACCTGGTACGTATCATTCACTTACGGTATCTTCACTTTCACTTTCTTTCAAATATTTTAATCGTCAATCATAATCATCAACAAATCTTTTTAATCATCATGATCAATAAAAAGTTGTATTATCATCATAAAATTCTTGCACAATTTGTAAAACTTGTTCTTTGTAGTCAATTGTTGGTTTGATTAACTTCAAATTTTCCATTAAATTAGTAACTTTTTGCAAATAAAACCCTTCATACACTCGGTTTTCAGCTTATCATATCTACTCATTCATCATTTTGCTTTACAAATCACTCATTTGGAATACATCTAATAGTTGCTTTTGTCTCTTCTTGGATTTTTTCTGCTGTCTCAGCTGTTCAATCCCAATGAGCAAAAATAAATCATTTTTCAATCTTATCTTTGAATTCATCATAACTATTCACATAGTAAGTATTAGCCTCTCTAAATGCTTTATTCTTTTCAAACAAATCTTTTTGTTGTTTCAATAAAATATCTTCTAAATTATCAATTAATTCATCCAATTTCATCATTTTCTTTGTCTCAGTAATCCTATCAAATACTTCAATTTCTCCATTTTCCAAATCTCTCTTTCATACAGTAACCCTCAATGGGAATCATTTCATCTCACATTCACTGAACTTTCGTCCTGGAGTCTTTTGTGTATCACTATCAATTTTGTATTTAATTTTGATAGAATCGTTGAAATATTTTGAATTTGTTTTCAAATATGAATTATCCAATTTTTCAATCAAAGGTTTCAAATAATTCATGATATCATCCAAATCTTCTTGATTCTTGAAAATTGGTACGATTGCTACATGATATGGAGCGAGTAGAGGAGGCAAGACTAATCAATTATCATCACTATGTGACATAATCAATCATCATATCAACCTTGTACTGACTCATCGAGAAGTTCATCGTACATATTCTAATTCGTTATTTTGATTTGTGAATTTTACATCAAATGCTTTTCCAAAAGCTTGTCACAAAAAGTGAGATGTTCATGCTTGTAAAGCTTTAAAATCTTGCATCATAGGCTCGATGGCATAAGTTTCAACAGCACCTGCAAATCTGTCATGAGCAGGCTTTCTACCTACTACTGGAGACATAGCCAAAAAGTTTTCTGCGAAATCTCTGTATACATCCAACATTTTCAAGGCTTCTTCATTTGCTTCTTCACTTGTTGCGTGGGCTGTATGTCATTCTTGCCACAAAAATTCAGCTGTTCTCAAAAATATTCTTGTCCTCATTTCCCATCTCATTACATTAGCCCATTGATTTACAAGTATAGGTAAATCACGATAACTATTTATCCATCTTTTGTAACTGTCTCGGATAATTGTTTCACTAGTAGGTCTAATAATCAACTCTTCTTCCAATTTTGCTTCAGGATCTACTACTACTCATTTTCAATTTGGATCATTTTTTAGTCTATAATGCGTAACTACTGCACATTCTTTTGCAAATCACTCTACATGACTAGCTTCTTTACTAAAAAATGATTTTGGTATTAATAACGGGAAACAAGCATTTTGGTGTCATGTGTTTTTAAACATTTTGTCTAATACATCTTTGATGTTTTCCCAAATTGCAAAACCATAAGGTTTGATAACCATACATCATCTTACACTTGAATTTTCAGCCATTTCTGCTTGTTGTACGAGCTGATTGTACCATTCACTGTAATTTTCAGCTCTAGTTGTAATTTTTGCCATAATACCAAAATAATGTGATAAAATATCACATTATTATATAGTAAAAATTAGTATTATTTCAACTATATTATTTCTTTTTTGATAGATTTTTATTAATTTCTTCCAATAGTTTTAAACTTTTATCATATTTATCTACCAACTGTTTTGTAATATCAATTAATTCTTTATTGGTTTCAATAAGCTCTGAAATCGATTTCTCATTATCATTTAATTTTTTTTGTTTCGAATCTTTAGTTGTAGCAGTTTTTGTACTTTTTAATTTTGTTTTTATATTTTGATATTTATCTACTACATAATCTTTTCATTCTTTTATTGTCTTTCATGCTTTTTCAGTTAAACTTTTTACCTTTTCTATTACAACAACAGATTCATCTGAAACTTTATTTTTTACATTTTTAGCTCAATTTTCTACCATTGAAGGCACTCAATTCATTTTCCTTTTCATTTCATTTACTATAAAATCAGAATCTTTTCATTTTGACGCCATGATTACTTGAATTAGAAAGTAAAGATATACTGCCGCAAATATCATCATTTGTAAGGAGAGTTTTATTTAAAGATCGCTTTTACCCATGTCCTTAATCTACTATCTTCTCTAGATGTTTCTCTATCGTTGTATTCTTCATAAGTTACATCTAAATATTCACAGTCTTGATATTCAAAGCTTCATTTTAATTCTCAATCTACACACAATCTAAGTTCTACGCTACAACTTGCATTAGTAAATCCAAATGGTAATTCATATGCTCTAACAAATTGTCCATGTTGAACTACTTCTCCCCATGGAGCTTGGCAGTTACGATATTTAATATTGATTTGTTCTTCTGAATTATAATCTCAAATTGATCAATATTTATCATTATTATCCCAATCAGTGATTGGCTCTTTTTCACCGTTTTTTATTTTTCATTTTGTATCAAATTCAGCCTTTTCATTTTTTGCATATTTTGGAGTTTGAATTAAGTCACCTTTTTTTACATCATTTTTTGTTGTTACAGTTTTCCTAGTATATGTAACTACATTGTTACCTCATTCTGAACTAACATTAGAAGAATTACTTGATACATATACTACATTTTCATTACAAGATGGTTGAGAAAAGCTTCAATCCAAAACTCAATCATTACAAGTCCTTCTTTGTACATTACAAATATCTGGGACATCACTTCTTTGTTGATATGCCAAAATTGATTCATTATGTTTTATTGTGTCTCACCAAGGAGCTTTACAATCTTTTGGCAAAGGTTTTTCTACCGCTCATTCTGGCAAATTAAAAGGATCACTTCCTACTGTATGTCACTCATCTCATCCTACATAATCTTTGTTTCACAATACATTTCATTTATCTCAACCGTCATTTCCTGCTTCGTCTTCAGTCTCTCATGTGCCTTTAACCCATTTAAACAAAAATGACCAATCTCTTGCAGATCAATGAGTTGGTTCAAAAATATCATATTCTGTCCCATCATCATCTATGAAAATATAAGACATATTTACGATATCTACACTTTTTTCCCTTGATGGAAATAACGATATTATCAAAATAAACAGAATCACAGCCACTATAACTGAAAGAATAAACCCAATTAATCTTCTAATCATGATTTTTTCATAGTAAATAAAACCTGCATATTAATTATAATCAGAAAAAAAAATAATGCAAATTTTGGCATAGATTATTGCAATTTTTAATTATTCAATAATTCCACCTCCGAGACACTCATCTCCTAAATATGCTACAACACTTTGTCACTTAGCGACTCATCGCTGATCTTGATTGTACGAGAAAAATATTTTTCAATCTTTAGTTTCCATTTTGCTTGGATTTGGCTCTTGCCTATATCTAATTTTTGTGCTACATTCCAAAGGTAGTTCGTATTCTTGTCATATCCAATGCCAATCTTTTACTTCGATATGTTTTGTCACAAGCTCTGGTTCATACTTATCATAGCTAACATATACTAAATTCTTTTCAACGTCAATTTTTACGACATATGCTTTTTTATTTATATCCAAACCTCTACTTTGTCATATTGTGAAAAAGTAAGCTCAGTCATGTTCTCACACTTTTGTTCAATCCATCAAAACTATATTTCCTTTTTTCACTGGTAATCTTTTTTTCAAGAAAGTCCTCATTGGTACTTTTCATACAAAGCATAGTCACTGACTATCTGGGCGTTCAGCATTTGGTAATCATGCTTTCTTTGCTAATTCTCTGACTTCAGGTTTGGTCATTCATCCTATTGGGAATAGCGATTTACTTAGTTGATACTGATTCAATCATGATAAAAAGTATGTTTGATCTTTGTTGTAATCAACTCATCTTAAAAGCTTATATCGCCCTCCTTCGTAAGGAGGGGTAGGGGAGGTTTTATTATGAACTCCCTTTAATCCCCCTTCATAAGGGGGACAAATCCTAGCATAGTGACCTGTAGCAATTCAATCAAAGCCAGCCTCAAGTGCTTTGTCCAAAAATACATCAAACTTTATCAAAGTATTACACAAAATATCTGGATTTGGAGTGATTCATTTTTGGTATCAATCGTATATATATTTTATTATTTCGTCTTCGTATTCTTGCCTTAAATCAAAGCTCAAAATATCAATTCACAAAAATTTTGCAACTTTGATAGCCTCATTTGCATCTTTGTAAGTAGAACAATTTGGATTTTCTTCATCTACATAATTTTTCATAAATCCTGCGACTACTTCGTATCATTGTTCTTTCAATAAATAAGCGGCGACAGCACTGTCTACACCACCACTTAATCATACTAAGATTTTTTTCATATTTATTTCACAGTTACACTTTTTGCTAAATTTCTAGGTTTATCGATTTCTCTACCAAGTCCATCTGCAGCATAGTAAGATAATAATTGACCGACAACTGCAGTAACAAATGGATACAATTCATCAATTGTAGTTCAAACTTTGATATTGTAATCCGATTGAGCGATATCTTTGTCTGATACAGTCACAACTATTCAATCTCTAGCTTTAATTTCTTGGATTGATGAAATATTTTTTTCAAATAATAAATCATTTGGAGCAAACAATATTGTTGGATAATTTGCATCGACTAAAGCTAAAGGTCCATGTTTCAATTCTCCACTTGGATAAAATTCTGAGTGAAGATATGTGATTTCTTTAAACTTCAACGATGATTCACGAGCAATTGGCACTTGGAAATGCCTTCCCAAGAAAAAGAAATCTTTGTACTGAATTAATTTCTTTGCAACAGCTTGAATTTGTTCGCTTGTATCCAAAATTTCATCTATTAATTCTGGAATTTTCTCCAATTCAGACAATACTTTGTCATATTTTGCCTTGCTAAGTCATCTTTTTTGTCCTAAAAATAGAGCTAATAGCACGATACATGTAATTTGAGCTGTAAATGCTTTGGTCGATGCTACTCAAATTTCAGCTCCAGCTCTGGTAAATAATCCATAATCAGTCAAACGAGAAATAGTAGATCAAACTACATTTACGATTCCAAATGTATGTGCTCATCTACTTTTTAAAAGTTTGAGAACTGAGATACTATCTGCAGTCTCTCCGGATTGAGAGATAAAAACAAATAATGTTTCATCATCTACATTTATATGCTGATATTCATATTCACTAGCGATAAATGCCACTGATTCTAGTCAAGCTAAATCTTCCATGAAATAAGTTCCAAGAAGTCAGGCATTGTACGATGTACCACAACCTACGAAAACTATTTTTTTGAAGTTTTCATCTTGCATTCCATGAAATGCTTCGGCATTCATTGTCTTATCTATGAAATTTACTCTTCATTTGCATATTCTTTTGATAATTGCTGGTTGTTCTGAAATCTCTTTTAGCATGAAATGTTTGTAATCTCATTTTGATGCTTGTAGAGAATCGATATCCATATCTTCGATTTTTCTCGATATTTTGATTCAGTTTGCTTTAATTTGATAGTTATTATCTTTGATATGCAATATATCTCAGTCATCCAAATATATTAGTTTATCAGCATATCCAGACAATGCTTGTTTATCTGATGAAAAATAAAAGTTATCATTATTATCATAAGCAAAAACAAGTGGACTTCACAATTTTACGGCTATCATCTCACCTGGATTTCTCTTGCTCAATATCAATAATGCATAAGCTCAACGAATTTTATTTACTACTAAATCTACAGTCTCAGCAAAATCTCCTGTTCGTAAATCATCGAGCAGATTCGCTATCACTTCACTATCAGTTTCTCCATAAAACTTGTATCATTTTGCTTCCAATTCTTTCTTTATCATGAAATAATTCTCGATGATTCCATTGTGTACAAGCACAAAATTATTGTTCATGTCGTGGTGTGGATGAGTGTTTTCTTCACTGATTCATCCATGAGTAGCCCAACGAGTATGAGCAATTCCAAATGTCCAATTCTTTGTCTGATCCAAAGTCTTTTGGACTTTTGTTACTAAATTTCCGACCTTTCAAACAGATTTTATAAGTTGTGAATTACCATTATTATCTCACACAAAAATTCATGCAGAGTCATATCCACGATATTCCAATCTCTCTAATCAATGTAACAAGATTTTGTCTGCACTATCCTTTGTTCAAATATAACCGAATATTCAGCACATGAAATTTTAGTTAGTGATAAAGATATTACTTTTATATGATTTTATGGTCGATTTGCAATTATTTTTTAATTATCAACCAAAATTTAAAACAAACAAAAAGCCCGGATTACTCCGAGCCTTTTAAAACCATATATTTCTGATTTATTTAGCTTTCTTGAAATACTTAAACAATAATGCAGCTAATGCAGCTCAAACTAATGGAGCTACGATGAAGATTCGAACTATTCAGAATGATCAATCTCATCATACCAATCCTTGAAATAAAGCTGGTCCAAAGCTTCTAGCAGGGTTTACAGAAGTTCCTGTCAATCCAAGTCACAATAAGTGAACTAAAGTCAAAGCTAAACCGATAACGATTCCAGCAACTGATCCATTTTCACTTTTTGATGTAGCTCAAAGTACAGCTAAAACAAATACAAAAGTTAATACAATTTCAGCTAATATTCCTAGCCAAATGCTTCAATTTACTCAATCCAATCCGTTTGCTCATAATGCTGAGAAATTACATCCAAACATTACAGCAAGTAATAATGCTCACAAAATTCATCCAACAAATTGAGCTAATACATACTTCCAAAATTCTTTACAAGTCATTCATCCAGTCATGTATACTCATAGACTAACTGCTGGATTTACATGACAACCAGAAACTGGTCAGATAGTATAAGCCAAAGCAACTATTACTAATCAAAAAGCTAATGCTGTAGCTATTGGATCTACTCCAGTCCATACAGCAACTCCACAACCAAATACGACAAGTACCATTGTACCGATACATTCTGCCAACATTTTTTTCATGGAAAAATATCATAAACAAATAAAAATCAGACATCAGTCTTACAATTCAAAAATATTGAGTTTATTGATAATATCAAGTTTTTTTGGAAAAATAAGCTATACTTTTTTGAAAATTATTTAAATTTTTTATCACAACTTGAAATTGAAAATAAAAAATACAAATTATTATATGATTTATAAAATAATCATTTTCCATGAAAACAATCGTAATTACATCTGGATATTTTAATCCAATTCATCCATGACACATCGAATGTCTGGAACTTTGCAAAGATTTGTGAGATGAATTACGAGTAATAGTAAACAATGATGAACAAGCAAGATTAAAGACGTGAAAACAAGAAGTTTTTCAAGATGAAAAATTTAGGAGTAGAGTAGTGTCTGCACTGAAAGTTGTAGATGAAGTTATGCTTTCAGTAGATACAGATTGATCCGTTTGTGAAAGTATCAGAGCTATTACAGATAAAATTTGGAAAAAATATTGAAATGATACAAAAATACTTTTTGGAAAATGATGAGATAGATTTTCTGGAAATATACCAGAAGTACAAGTATGCCAAGAATTATGAATAGAAATTAAAGATTGATTATGAGCCAAAACCCACAATAGCAGTGATTATAGGAAAAAAGCATCATAAAAATTTCTATCTATTTTTGTAGGAATCTGTATAATCCCCAGTATAATCAGGATTTTCTCATTCTTCCTCTTTTTCTTCATCATCAAAATGTATTATTATATCTTGAGCTGGCTTTTCAGATTTTTTGTCTATTCATTCTGACTCATTATTCGGGATTTCTTCTATCTCTCATTCTGAGAAGGGTGTAGGATCCGGGAAAATTCAATCATCAAGAGGTAGTACATCTCAACGTCCGCTCACTTTATAATATTCATTAGTATATACAATTTCAGTTGGTCAAAATCAATCTCACTCATATGAATAGTCTCAAGGTATAGCCCATTTCTTTGTTATGTTTTCTTCTTCTCAAAGGTTACTCAAAAGGCTACTTTCTGTATTTTTTTGTATAGCTTCTCATTGTTCAGGTTTTCAATTTATGTTATCAAATATAGTTTCTCTATATTTTGGTATAAAATTTAAGTACTTTCAAAATAAAGATTTTATTTCACTTAGCTTTTCTTTTTTACAACCTAATATATGGCTTTCTAAATTAAAATAAGCATTACCAAAAGCATCCTTTTTTTCATAATTTTCTTCTCATTTGTGCTAATTATTTTTGCTATTTATTTTGCTGCAGATTATATAGGAATCAAAAAATAAATTATACAATGACTTTAACTGCTCATTACTTAAATATCAATAAATATCAGATAAATATTTACGATGCTTGTCTCAGTTTTTTCATGTGTCTTTATTTATATGATCATGCCAAGCTTCCAAAAAATCTTTTTTATCAAAATTTTTTCAATATTGTCATTTAACTAAATTTTCAAGTTTCTCTTTCCTTCCATCAAACATTATATCATTTATATATTCTTTATTTTCATTTGCGAAATTCATGAAACTTATAAATAACGATTCGTACCTTTTATAAGTTTCATTTTCAAAATTATGATTTCAGAATATATCAAGCTTCTCCCTCATCAAAGGTATTACTGCATACAAAAATACTTTTTTGTAAGATTTATCAAAACGATTTCTATATGCTTCTAGTCAATTTAAAAACATATCAAAAGCATCATTTGTGAATGTATTTATTGTGAGTTCCAAATTTCTTTGATTTTCTTCACTATTGTTTAAATAATTTTCAAATTTTGTTTTTAAATCTTTTTTATCCATGATATTTTATATATATGTCTAAATTTGACTCCAAACTACTTTTTTCTCATCATTTACTTCTTTAAATTCTTTTGCTTTTACTCTAATTTTATCTCAGATGTTGTAATACTTTTTCCATTCAACTCACTCTGGAGCTTTGATGAAGTTTTTGTGTAATAATCATTCAACTCATTTTACAGTAATAAACATTCAGTAATTGTATTGTAACTTAATATATCAATCATACCATTCTCCAAGTTTTATGTCTTTAATCGAAAATCCTCAATTTCATGTATTATTAGCATTTCCACTGTTTCATCATTTAGCTCAATTAGTGCTTGGCTTACTGTTTCCTCATTTTTTATTGGAATTTCACTTATTACCATTTCATCATTTATTATTTCATTGTTCTCCTTGCTGTCATGAAGACATTTCTTTTGCTAATTCTTCATTTTTCAATCCGTTCATATTTGGTACAAATTTCATGTTTAGATTATTTTTATATGCTTCTTTGATTTGCTTATAAATACTTTCTTTTTTTCAGATCCATACTTGATATGGGATTTTATCGTTGTTATCATAAATATCTACATACATCTCCAAACGATCTCACATTTGGGTTTGTAAAATTTGTCCTTTTTTAAATTTAATATTCAAATCATCACTAAAACTTGCTAATTTTCTATACCAACAAATTTTGTGCCTATTATGTTTTATATCAAAAATTATAGCATCAGGTTCTATATTATCTATTTTACAATCTTTGAATAAGTGCATCTTTGATTGTATTTCCAAATCTTGTGCTCTATCGTATTCTTCTTCAGAGATTCCTAATCATTCTAATTTTGCTTTTTCTTGGATCTTTTCCTGGATAGAGAATGTCTTATTACTCCAAGCATCCATTAAATTTTCCAATTCTCATCTTTCCATAGAATATCTTTGCCTACTTTGTTTTCTGATTTTATCTATCAATTCCAATGATCATTCTGGAGTTGGCAGAGGATTTGTCCTCATACTGAAAGGATCTGATGAAATTCCATTTGCCATCAATTTGATATAAGCTGTAAACATTGGCAAAGAAATCAAATCATTTGGAGAAACCATTTCTTTGAATTGTCAGCTTATTATTTCAGCATCATCTTTTCAAAGCGTGAATGCCATGATTGTTCCCACATTTCCAAAAATAGCATCTTTTACTTCTTCTTGAAGCTGAGATGTAAATTGGTTTGCGACAATCAATGATAATCTATATTTTCTAGCCTCAGACAAAATCGTAGCAAAGGCTTTTGTGGCAAAGTTCTGGAACTCATCGATATATAGATAGAAATCTCTTCTTTCTTCTCTAGGAATATCAGCACGAGACATGGCGTCGATTTGGATTTTTGTAACCAATAATGATCAAATCATCGCTGCATTATCCTCTCAAATCTTTCATTTACTCAAATTTACAAGTACTATTTTTCATTCATCCATAGCCTTTCTCATATTCAATTTACTTCTTGGCTGTCCGAAGATATTTCTTACTAGTTTTGAAGACAAGAATTGTCCAATTTTATTTACGATAGGGGCAATTGCTTCATCTCTTTGTTTATCACTCCATTTATTAAATTCCGATTCCCAGAATTTTTTTAATACAGCATCGTTGATAGTACTAAGTACTTCAGCTCTAAAATCTTTATCCGTCAAGATTCTTGTGATGTGCATCAATGTGGCATTTGGATAGTTGATTACCGACAATACTACATTTCTCAAAATATACTCCAATCTTGGTCACCAAGAATTTTCAAACAATTTTTGAAATGTTGAAACTACTCCAGATGCAATTCTATTTTTTTCATCTTCATTATCTGCTTGCAACAAGTTGAATCCAATAGGGTAGTCAGTATCTGAAACATCAAACAAAATTACATCATTAATTCTGCTTGTAGGGATATGCTCCAATACTGTATCAACCAAGTCTCCATGAGGATCCAAAAGACATAAACCATTTCCAGCTTCTACATCAGATTTTACCATATTCGAGATAAATGTTGATTTTCAAGTTCAAGTCTTTCAAACAATATAGTAGTGTCTAAATTTATCCTCTCTCTTGATACCAAACTCAATGGCTTCTCATCTGTAGTGAGTCTTTCCAAGTATTGTTAATTCTCATTCTGGAGTATTTTTTACAGTTGGTAAATTGGTTGGGTATGGTAATTTCTTATAAACTGTATATTCCAGTCATTTTACGAAATTTGCTTTTGTTGGCACATGGAAAAAGTTTACCACTTGATCGATTGTCATTGGATGGAACTTTGATTTTGATTTTAATTTATAACTTCATCCAAACTGAGTGAATGCTGCTTTAAAGTTACTATCTACGCTTTTTATTGAAAATTCATCAGTTGATTCCAATGCATATGAAATTGAGCATAATATTGGCAAAGCTTTCTTTTCTTCTTTTTTATCTTCTCATTCCTTCTTCTCATCTTTTTTGTCACTTCACCAAATCACTTTCAAAAGATTAACTACTTTTTGCAAAAATGATTTCTCTTCTTTGTAAGTGTATTTAAAATTTATCATCAAATTTTCAGTAGCTGGTACATTGCTAAATAATGCTAAAATATCTCTCATAGGATCCATATATGTACCATCCTTGATGAATACTTCTTTTGTGTTTAACACACTTTCAGGTGTGAAATTTAAAAATTTCTTTACTAATGGCTGTCCTTTGCTATCGTGTTCAGGATTAATTGTAGCTGGTTCAAGATCTGAAGTATTGAAATTTGCATAAAATGTATTTTTGAAAAAAGTCTCAAACTCTTTTGGTAATTTTACAAAAAATTTAATATTTGCGTTATTTCAGTATATGATGAAAGAAATCTTTTTTGTCCCTAAACTTGCACAATTTGTCAAAACAGTATCCCAGTGATTAATCCCAAGTTCATTATCCTTAAATGGTTTTAATTGTAGCAAGACAAACTTAGATTTTTTTTGATTTTTTTCTTCTTCTGTACTTTTGTTTGTTGGTTCAATCATAGTTCTAATAAGCTTTTATATAAATTTTTATTTATTTACTAAATATTATTATATATATTTTTTTTAAAATAGCAAATTTATAAAGAGATTTTTTGCGAAATTTTACAAATAATATAATAATAATTATTATGATACATATTTCTTTTGATATGTTTTGTTGTATGGCAGTCTTTTTTTCTGTCTAAATATATTAGATATATTATTTCTGCTTGATGATGTCACAAAATTTAAATTATATCTGTGCGGTAGTCTGTCTCAATTAAATCACTCTTTTACTGTAGAGCTATGTGACAATATTCTTCTTGGAAGTATTGCTGTATTCCATGTGTTGTTTTTACAGTATCAACGATTTACAACAGCATCCCAGTGTATTACATTTTGTGGATTAGGTCAAAAATGTTTAATCATTTCAATTTCTCATTCATTATATCCAAATCATCCCACGTCATTAATCTCATCATCTCTACAAACATATACTTTGCTACCTTTTTTTAGATGATTAAACATTTCTCAAAATAGTTGTCTGAGGAAATTGATACATCAATTACTTGCCAGACGGTCTTTCATATCTTGAGAATAAAACATTCGCTCTCTTCACATTACAAAACCATGTATTCATAATGAATATTCTTCTGTATAGTTGTATTGTCATTCCAATGGTTCTAATACTCCATAATCTGTACCATATACTGCAGTTAAATCTTTTCATATTGAACTTTTATCAAAGAATCATCAGAATCTATACATTCAACCTGGAGTCGTGTGATGCGCATTTTTTGGGTCTCTCAAATGTTCTCAAACATCATTAGGATGATTTCCAACATGAGCTCATGTAACTACAGGATAAGAAGCTAAGAATTTATGATCAGCAGTGAATAGATATATCTTATAATCATATTTTGATATTATACAATATGGTAATCATCAATTATCAAATTCTCAAGATAAAAATTTTAGATAAGCTGTTTTTACCTCATAATTTTCTATTTCATAGGCTCTTTCTACTTTTTCCATATTGTTTAAAAATTCTTGGCTATCCATATATCTGCGATATTCTGAGTGTTTTTCCATCAACTCTAATTCTCTGTGCCCCAACTTTCTTCCAGCAACATAATTTGGATATCTGCGAGAGTTACAATTTAAGTCCATTCAAAGTAATCTTTGTGCTCAGATTATATCGTTATGTAATAAACGCTCCATTACAGCATTTCTCAATCATTCATGTCTAAATCAATTTACTGTATTCCAAACATCTTCATATGTTATTCAATTTAAATTATCCAAAGAGAGATTATTTGACAATAATGCGATTCACTCCAAAGCTCTATTATTTGGCTCAAAAATTGGATCTTCGTTATTATTCTCTCTATTTCTATCTAAATTATTATCATTATTTAGATTTTTCTCTAAATCATCGTATAATGATTGTAGAAGGAGTGCTCAGTCATTACCATGTAGTACCCAATTACAATCTAATTCATTTATATATTGCACTAATCAACATGCATCAATAAAATTTAAGTCAAATTTTCAAGAAAAATTTTCAACATATCCTTGTAATTCTTTATATCTTTCAGTCTTAGAAAGCTCAGCAAGAGCAGATTGTATGATTAATATTTTATTATCATTTAAATTTAAATTATATTTATCATGCAAAAGTCTTTGTATATTTGATATCTTTTTTGAAATTAAACTATTTGGATTATTAACATCATATTCAAATTGTCTGTTTCTTCTTGTTACAAATCAAGCTAATGATTCATTGGTTTCACGGAGATCATTATTATTTCTTTTCCATATTATTGCAGAATAACCTCATTCATTGCTTAAATCTTTGATTATATTATTCAATGTTAGCTCTCAATTCCTTCATAATAATGAACCGCCATCATACAATTGGTTTATGAATTGGATATACCCTATCGCATTAATAAAATTTAAATCAAATTTTCATGAAAAGTCATTTGTATATTCGTCTAATCATTTATATTTATTTGTTTTATCAATAGTCTTTAGCGCTGTCTGTAAGATGAGTATAGGATTGTTACTATTTATGTTTAAAATATTTTTGATTTGATTGATTTTTGTTGATATGTTGTTGTTTTTTTTGACCTCTAAATCAAATTGATTTCACAATCTTGTGACAAATTCATCTAGAGTTTCACTTGTTTGATTCCTACTTGCTTCTCTATCTTGTATTCTAATCCTATAAGTTTCTATGTTTCTTTCTCATTGTCCAATAAGTTGTTCCGTGCTACCAATATTTCTTCACCCATTTTCTTGTGAATAAGAAAAATTTGAAACTCACATTGCTAGTCATAGCGCCAATGTAATATTTCTCGTTCAACGTCATATATGTGTACTTGTTTTTCCTAATCATTTGCTAAGTTTTTCCATATTTTCTTATAGAGAATATTAAAAAATCTTAAGTAGTTATAATTGTATATATTTAATACAAAATGTCAAGTATAAAAAACTAAATACATTAATTCATAAGTAGATAAGAATATGCTTTTTCAAAAAAATCACTTGAAAAAATAAATTTTATCATTACATTGACAATGATGAGAATTAAGATTCTCATTTTATTTTTTAATCAAAAATTTCATGAGATTAGATGGTAAAAGTATCCAAGCAGCAATCTCTCAAATGGTTGAGGAGTATAGATTTGATGCTTACCAAATTTTCGAAATCGTAAAAATGTGAATTAGATCCGGTTTCAGAAAAGATTTTCCAGAATTTAAAAAAGCAAACATTGTTGTAAACATCGCAAATGATGGAGGAGTAAATATTTACAAACAATTATTAGTAAAATCTGAAAATGAAATAGAAGATCCAGACACTGAAATTTGATTAAAAGAAGCAAAAGCAATCAGAAAAGACATCAAAGAATGAGAAGAATTGTTGATTGATGTCACACCTGAAAGTATGGAATTATCTAGAATTGCATCTCAAGCTGCTGCACAAACTATTAAACAACAACTTAAAAATATTGAAAGAGAACAATTCTTTGAAAAGTTTCAAAATAAAGAATGAGAACTTTTGAAGGCAAAAGTTATTAGAGTTCATGCAGATAGTGTTATCTTGGATATTGAATGATCTACTGTGGTTTTGACGCCAGATGGACAAATCCCACATAGAATGTATGAACCAGGTGAAGAAATATTTGTATTATTAAAACAAATTTCAAAAGATGCTTGATGAATTACTTTGAGTATTACGCAATCTACACCAGACTATATCGAAGCAATTTTGAGAAAATTGGTTCCTGAATTGGATGAATGATTAGTTACTATCGAAAAAATTGCCAGAGTTCCAGGTAAAAAGACAAAGATATTAGTAAAATCAAACAATGATAAAATTGATCCAGTATGAGTAATGGTTTGACACAAATGAGATAGAATAAACACAGTACTTTCTCTTTTGGATTGAGAAAAGATTGATTATATTGAAAAAGTTGATGATGATATCAAACTTATCACAAATTGTTTGAAACCAGCTCAAATCGACAATATTGAAATTAAAGATAAAAAAGCATACATTACATTGGACGATTCTCAAAAACCATTGGCAATATGAAAAGCAGCTTCAAACATAAAGCTTGCAAGTCAAATCACATGATATACAATTGAATTAAAATAAATTATTCAAAATAATAAAAAAGTCATTCTGAGTGAAGTATTAGTTTCATCTTGCTCAGAATGGCTTTTTTTATAATTTATCAATTGTAAATAGTCTTACCAATAATTCATGGAATATTGCTCTTTTTTGAGGATTGTTTTGTAATTTTTCTGATGACATAGCTTCGCGTACGATTTTCTTTTCAGTGTTTTTAAAACTAGCTCATTTCTGCTTTACTAGTTTCGCAAAAAGAGAATCTAATAAATCAACAGTTTGTATATCTTTTTCAGTTAGCTCGTATGCATATTCAGGTGTATATGATGTTTTTTTTGTTGGTGTGTATCACGTAAGTTTTATATATGTTTCTCTATCAACGACAACAAAAGCGTCCATTATTTTTCTTCTGCTAGATCTTGCTAATACATTTCATTCATAAACCATTGCTTCACTTGCTCCAGCATCTAATGCTAATGCATTATAACAACCGAAGTTTTTTTCTACATAATCGGCTAATTTTGGTATACTAATTCATCATACGACTCACATATAGATTGTTGAATTATCTTTTGTACTACAAATAAAATTTCTATTTGCGCTACCCATCATGCTAGAAGAATACCATGGCCTAGCCGGATTCACATTAACATCAACTACATTATCTCATCCTACAAGCAATACTGTATAGTTCCCAAGCCCAAATTCTAAATCATATAATTTATCTTTATTAATATCTATCCACAATCAGTCATCTCAATCTACCCCTTTATTTTGCACCATTAATGGCATTCACTCCTTATCAAACCCAAATATTATTCTAACAGAAGTGTTAGGCCATAACATGCTATAACTTGCTCAATCTCATAAATAAATTCTCTCATATCTTGCATGTGTTACTCATCCACAATTTGAATAATCAGCTGGGCAAAAGAATGTTCAATTTATTCCACTATCTCATCAAACTTTCTTCACAAGATTTTCCAATGTGTCTCCTCAATTTGCAGCAAGAGAAGTAATCACAAAATGTTCTCAATCCAAAACAACTTTTATTACTCTTATTGGCTTTCATCATCTATTTTCTATCAATAACTCTTTATATGCGAAAGTGTTTCAGATGAAAGATACGAACATTAAGAATAATAAGAATATTATTTTCACTTTTTTCATCATCCCTTATTATTTAATAAAAAATATTATCTATCAAACAATTCATCAATTTTTTTCTTATCGATTTTTACAAATGATGGCCTACCATGCTGACAAACAAACATTCCATCAATATTTTCAAATCACTCTTGAATCAAATTTATCATCTGATCCATGGATAATTTATGTCATGCTTTTATTGAAGTTTTACAAGCTTTTGTCGCATAAATTCCATCCAACATATGGTCAAAACTTATCTCTGGCAAATACAAAATGTAGTTGAATAATTTTTCTAATTCTACTGGATATGTGATGAAAATTTTTGGTACAGCATAAACAACCATCATATTTTCAGTCAACAATGAACAATCAAATCAAAATTGATTTATTTCTTCAATTTTTTTCTCTAAATCAGCGACATCAGTCACATTAAATTTTACAGGTTGAAGCAATAATTCTTTTGAAAAATCAGTATTTTTTTTCATTTTTTCAAAAGCAATCCTTTCTGCCAATGCGTGCTGATCTACATAGTATAGAGCATCTACTCATTGGACTACAATATATCTATTCCACAATTGTCATAATATTTGGTAATCTCAAATCTGCTGGTTTGAAAACACCACATCTTGTTGCCCTTGTTCAAATCATTGAGACACTGCTGAGATATTTGAATGATTTATATCATCTTGTCCAAACAATGTTGTAGGTCTATTGTGTAAATCTCCACTTCACATAAATACATTTTGTCATTTATATCATCCACTTTGGAACTGAAAACTTGAACTGTTTTGAGAGCTTCCTGATTGCTCAAAAGGCCTAGATGATACAAAAGTATTATTACTATAATCAGTTATTTTACTATCTCATAGACATGTAGAAACTGATTCATAAATATTTTTGTACACAGCTTGTGTATCCACAAATTTTACTTGAAGTTTTGATGGATGGACATTTACATCAACTAAATCAGGCTTGATATCAAGCATTAAAACAGCCAATGGGTACTCTCATGGTGTGAGTTGCCTACGATAAGCATCCATCAATGCCCTGTAAATTGTTTTGTCCTGGATTGGACGAGAATTTACATAAATTTTAATATTATCTGCTGATCAAAAACGGATACTTGGATCTGATAAAACTCACAAAATTCTCATTGTATTATCTTCAAATTCTACAGGTTTCAAATTATTTGACCAATCTTTTTTATAGATATCGTTTATCCTATCAATCAATGAATCTGTTCATTTCAAATCAAAAATTATTTTATCATTTTTCTTTAAAACAAAGCTTTTGTCATAATGCCAAATTGCAACATCTACGAAATAATTATAACAATAATAGAATTCCGTTTGCGCAGATTTCAAAAACTTTAATCTAGCTGGTACATTGTAAAATAAGTCTTCTACTGAAACGATAGTTCCATGTTGAAAAGGCACAGGAACATGAGTCATAATTTGTTCTGATCATCTTTTTGTATATTTTGTACCAATTTCACTATAAGCAGTCTTGGACATTATAGTAATTTTTGAAACTTCAGAAATACTAGCTAAAGCCTCTCATCTAAATCCATAACTAGAAATAGATAACAAATCTTCATCTGTATTTATTTTTGAAGTTGCATATCTTTCAAGTAGTAAATCCATATCTGAAAGCTGTATTCATTCTCAATCATCTTGTACTGAAATCAAACTTTTTCATCCATCTACAATATTTACTTCAATACTTTTGGCTCCGGCATCCAAACTATTTTCGACTAATTCTTTTACTACACTTGAAGGTCTATTTACTACTTCTCATGCTTTCAATCTATTTATTACATATTCAGGTAATTTATGTATAGCCATAAAAAATTTTATTTCATAAAAATTTCTAATTACTTGTCAATTTACATTTTTCCCTTGATTTTTCAACAAAGAATATAATATATAAAGACATAATAATATAATTACATTACAATTATGATATGCGAAAAGATTACATACAGAGAATAGTAACAAGACATTGAAATAAAATAAAAGTATTTTGATGAATTTTTGCAATCATAGTGATGTTGATAGCCGTAAAAACATATGTGAATTATAGTGCGATAATAGATGAAATAGAAAATGTAAATAACAACATTAATTCAGTTGAACAAGAAATAGCTTATGCAGAAAATTTTTATTCAAAGTACCTCGATTCAGAATATTCTATGTACTTTTTATCCCACAAAAACAACATATTATTTGATTGAGAATATATTATAAAGATATCTACAACTCCAAAAGAAGACGATAGTGAAAATATTAATGATGATTGAAAAAGTCAACGTGAGACACCTCAAGAATCACGACAACGCTTTATAAAGTCAAAGATAAATTAAATTTACATTTTAAAATAACTAAAACATGAAAAAAAAATTGGGACTTCTTTCTATCCTTGCATTATGTTCTTTAGTGCTATTTACGTGATGTAAGAAAAAAACAGAAGATATAATTACAATCCAAGAATGAGATACTGTGACAATTAATTATGATTCTTATCTATTAGATTGAGAAATTATTGAAGAAAATTCAATCCAAACGATAACTATCTGAGAAAATGATAGCTTTCCAATATTTGATACTGAACTTATTTGATTAAAATCTTGAGATACAAAAGAATTTACTACAAGTGATCCAAAAGAATGATATGGAATTGCTTATGATGATGTAAAAATCCAAGATATATCTCCAACAGTTATAAATATAATATGATCAGAACCAAAAGTTTGAGAACAGATAAATTTGTGATCTTTAAATTGAATAATATTAGAAGTAACACCTGTTGCTGTAAAAATAGATTTCAATGAAAAATATACTCGTGAAAATGCAGAATTTCATGTTACAGTGTTAGACATAGCGAGAGCAACAAAATAAAAATTATTCATCAAAAAAAATCCTCATCAAGAGGATTTTTTTAATCTTCAAATATTTCTGCTTGGCTTCATTTTAAACTATATCAATCTGCAAAGTCATTCAACCTTGGCTTTTTTCTCAAAAGCTCTTCAAAACTCTTTTCTAATTCATCGTATCAGACAGTTTTTGGATATACATAAGTGATAGGATCAAGTAATCATGTAGGACGGATGATTTGTTCTACAACTTGTTTTGAAATATTTAATTCATAAGATGCTGGTGTAGCAGAAAGGAATAGAGTTTTTGCTTTCTCTTTTTTCTTTTGTAGCACTACAGAAAGCTGATTTTCTCAACGAGCTTTTGCTATTTTTTCAGATTTGTGAACTAAATCTTTGTATGTATCAGATGCATCATTTAGTACATCAATATAATCTTCTTTTGCCAATGTTGGTTTCCATCATAATACCATTTCCAATTCTCAGTAATTCAATGGACGATGGTCGATAGCCGATGGAAGTCTAAATCAATATTTTATCAAATTCATTTTCCTTGATCTATCAGCTTGTGGCATAGCTTGAAGCTGAGGCAATGTCATATGAGATTCATCAATAATCAAACACATATCATCAGGAAAAAAATCAAAAAGTGTGTTTGGTGGCTCTCATGGCAATCTACGATCAAAATATAGTGAATAATTCTCAATACCAGTTACAAATCATGTCTCTCTAATCATTCTAATATCATATTCCACTCTCTTTTTGATTCTCTCAGCCTCAACGAGCATCTTTTGGTCTTTAAATTCTTTCACCCTCAACTCCTTTTCAGCATCCATTTGCGATAAAATATCTTCCAAATGCGAAGTATCTTGGATAAACTGAGTTGCAGGCCAAACTATTACTTTATGAGAATGTCATCATCAGTAATAAATTTTATCATCATTTTCATCTACCAATTTCATAGTAGTTGAATCTCTAAATTCTATCCTTTCTAATTTATCATCATCAAAAATACATCTATAAACATATCTTTCAGTACTTGTAAATATATCCAAATTTTCTCATCTAAAATCAAACATTCAATGTTCAATCTTTCCATGAACTGGTCTATATTGCATTTTCAAAAGTTGTGTCTTTAATTCTTTGAAATCATAAGTTTTTCAAACTTCTAATACCAAACAATTTTCTTGGAAAAATCTCTTTTGTCCTAAACCATACAAAGACGATGCTGAAGCTACAACTATCACATCTTGTCTACTCAAAAGTGATGCCATTGTGGCTAATCTATACATCTCTATTTCTTGATTTATTGTAGCTTCTTTCTCGATATAAGTTCAAGTAGCTGGTAAGTATGATTCAGGTTGATAGTAATCAAAATATGACACAAAATAATGCACAGCATTATGTGGAAAAAATGCCTTTAATTCAGTAGCCAATTGAGCCGCTAAAGTTTTGTTGTGAGAAATCACAAGTGTAGGTTTCTGCAAATGTTGGATAATATTAGCCATCGTAAATGTCTTTCATGTTCATGTAGCTCAAAGTAATGTTTGAATATTTTTTCCACTAGAAAATCCATCAATAATTTTTTTTATTGCTTCTGGCTGATCTCATGCAGGTTTAAATTTTGATTCTAATTGAAACATAAAATTTTGTTTCACAAAAAATAAAGAACAATTACACTATATTAATCGAAATTTAATTATCAAGAATATTTATAATTAATAATTAACAATTAATAATTAAGGAAAATTTTGATATTATTTTATTTTTTTAATTTCAAGATTTCGTTTTTTAGAGATAGAAACTGTTTAATATTTGCTAATCAGAAAATTCAAGCCATTCATAGAGCAATCAACACTAATTTTCACAAATTTCTATATCTTTCCAAATCATCAAAAATAAAAATTCAATCTTTAAATTTCCATACCACGATTCACATTATCGTGCAAATTATAACATTATTTATAAGTAATTTCCAATTTACAGTAAATTTGTTTTCATTATATAATTCTCTAAAACTCAGAAATCGTAATGTAACATATCAAAATCATAAAGCCAAAACTCATCAATAAACTCATAGATAAATCATTGAGATAAGGGAAATTAGCAAGACACAAAGAGCAACTCATAGAAATTTTACCCTTTCTTTTATTTTTCACATTCACGCTAGGACATTAAAATTAAATCGAGTGAATACTGAAAATAATGTAAAAAACGCTCAATAAGATAGTAAAACTCCAGAAAAAGCAAACTTAGTTCAAAAAAGAATAAATCAGACTTCTTTTCACAATGGTATTAAAAAGCTTTGTAATAGCAATATGGCAACTGTCAAATATGTATAGAAAAACGAATAAATTAACTTTAATTTTCAAATATCATCTTTAGCAATTATTTCTGAAACCATCGGAAAAATTAAATATAATATCGGTCCCACAACAATTCATACAATTCAAAATAAACTTACAAAATTAGTATAAAATCAAGCCGCTTCTGCTCACAAAAAGATTATAACAAATTGTTGTACCAAATTTCAGAACAACACGGATATCTCCAATCATATAAAGCACCATAATGCATACTTTACATATTCTTTGGCAAGAGGTTTGTAAAACTCAAATTTTCATTGCATGAGTTCTCTAGAATGCTTTTCATGAAATAATAATATAGCAACGATAATTCATATTAATAAACCAAAAATCCAGTTTAAACTATACCATTGAATACTTGCTCTTCATGTAAAAAAGAAAAGTACCGTAAATCAAAATATTGCTCGTTGTCTGATGAAGTCAATAAATTGATTTGAAAAGGTATCCTGAATTGCAATAAAAATACTTTGTAGAGTTTGGAATAAATTGATTCATAAAAAATAAAAACAAAAATATTTCAGAGCAATTATAGCACTTTCACTATGAAAATAGTGTGCAGCTAACCAAGGTGCTGCAAACCATAAAACACAGGCAATTATTAAAGCTGTAAATATCTGAGCAGCTAAACTTAAATAAATAGCAGTTTTTGCATAATTATACTGTTTTTTAACTAAAAACCTTGGTAGATAGTATTGTAAACTTTCAGATAATCAAAGGTCATTATAAGTATTTAAGAGTGATATTAATGAGACAATACTATATAATACTCAAACATCTGCAACAGAAATAGAATTTGATACAAATAGCTTTATCAAATAAGCAGCCGGAGCGGTCAAAAATGAAAAAAAATACAACCAAAATCATTTTTTGATCAATTTTTCTCATAACGATTGATCTTGTAATATTTTAGATTTTCCTTTCATGAATAAATTATGAAAATTAATTTTATACTTTATAAAAATCTAAAAAATGATATCAAGCAGAAAAATTATTATGAAATCTCCATTGCTTTTGGAACAAATATCAATATAAGAAAATACACTTTATTTTTGTAAATATTGATATGAATTTTTCAATTTGATTTTCGTGACCAGCTTGATGATGAGTCAATACTGCATGACTTATGCTTGCAGATTTGCTATCAAAAAAATGATACAACGTATTAGTCGATAAAGAATACGCATCAGTGATAAAATGAGATAATAATTTCATTGCTGTATATATTTCTGATGATAAATTTTTTATTTCAAAAAAACTAGATTATTTCATCTGCTTTGATGATTATTCAATTTCAAAGAATGAAAAAGTTTATGAATTGTGAAATATAATCAATCTAAAAGATAGACCTTGGAAATACAAAAATATTCCAGCATTTTGATATGCAGTAAAGTTACTTTGAATATCTTTGGCTGAATGAGAAGAAATAGTGAAAAAAGAATTTGAATGAAAATCATCATTGGAAGATAATTTAAAAGTTTTGAAAGAATGATTTGATTTATGCGAGAACCAAGAATTCGATTCATTACCAAATATTTGAAGTCCAAAAGTTATGTACTTTGGAAATGAAATAATCTGAAAATGAGCTATCGCAAGTTGATTGTGACGATATAGTGCATATCCAATGACTCCTGCATCTTCAATAATCGATGTGGTTACATGAGAAATGAGTAAATGAAATGTAAAAAATGAAATAACATTCTTTCAATGAGAAGATGAAATAGCTGTTGCAATGTCAATGCTTGGAGCAAAATTTGCTTGAAAGAGAGCTATGTGTGGTACAAGTGGATGATGATTCGCTCTTATGACAGAATCAATATCATTCTCAAATCAAGCAGAAATCGGAGGAGTTTACGTACTTTCACAAAGAGATGGACCAAGTACTTGAACACCAACATTCACATGACAATGAGATATCGATTATGCTTTAAATGCAAGTTTTGGTGAAACATTTCCAATCGTTGTAGCTCCAGATACTTATGAAAATTGATATAATTTAATTTGAAAAGCATTGAATTGGTCCGATAAATATCAACATCCAATTATTTATTTAGTTGATAAACAATTCAGTGAATCATACATATCAATCGACCCAAATAAGCTACAAGTAGAACCAGAATTACCAGCAGAAAATGTAGATTTGAGTAACAATGATTACAAGAGATACTTAGATACAGAAAGTGGTATATCTCCGTATGTAGTTCCATGAACAGTTAATTGAGAGTTTATTGCTACATCATATGAGCATGGAGAACACGGAGAATCAAGTGAAGATCCTGATGTTAAATCTCAAATGATGGCAAAAAGAAGTAGAAAAATGAAGACATTCATAAATACAGAATTCAACGATAAATTCTATGGATATGAGATTATAAATCCAAATGCAGAAAAATTCTATGTGACATTTGGTTTCAATAGATATGTTTTGGAAGATTTGATAAAAGATGATTCAAATACATGATTGATAATAATTACAGTATTCCAACCATTAGATCCAAGATTGAAAAAACGATTTATAGAACATGAAAATCAAATAAAAAATTTAACATTTGTAGAAATGAACGAAAATTGATCATTAGAGCACTTAATCAAAAACGAATGTAATCTAAAATCAGAAAATCGAGAAAACAAAATCACACATATCAGAAAATTCAATCTATATCCATTCTTCAAAGAAGATATTAAATAATTTATTTACATAATTAATTTTTGTTTCAATGAGAACCAATTTAAATAAATTTCAACGATGCCCAGGATGCGGAAACTTCATGATACATCTTGCAATCAAACAAGCATTACAAGAATTAAATATACCAAAAAATGAAACTGTAGTAATCACATGAATTTGATGTAGTAGTAAAATGAGTCAGTACATTGATTGATATGGATGTGAAACACTTCATGGTAGAGGAGTGCCATTTGCTATTTGAGTGAAATTATCAAATCCTAAGTTGACTGTTATTTCATATTCATGAGATGGAGATACTTATTGAATTTGATTATGACATCTATTGCATGCGGCAAGGAGAAATATCAATATAGTTCACATTACTTGAGATAATCAAAACTACGCTTTGACTACAGGTCAAGCTTCTCCTACTACACCTTTGAACATCAAAACAAAATCTACTCCTGAGTGAAATACAACTCCACCATTCAACCCAGTAGAATTGGTAAAAGCAGCTTGAGCTAAATACTGTGTTTCTGTACCATGTACAGATTTACCTGCTTTGAAACAAGCAATTGTAGATGGAATCAAATATGAATGATTTGCACACATAAATGTACAATCAGTTTGTCCAAGTTTTAAAAAACGATAGAAAATTATTCAAACTTCATTTTTAATTCTTAATTATTATCATGTTTCAAATTTCTTATTCAAAATGATTGAGATGAGAAGTGAATATTTGAGCTAGTAAAAATGCATCTTTGCCAATTGTGGCAGCAAATTTCTTGCTTGACGAACCTGTTAATCTAACAAACAAACCAGATATTTTAGATTTGCAAGTTTTGGAAGAAATTTTTGAAGAAGCAAAGGAGAAATCAAAGGACTTTTTTGATTTGACAATGGAAAAAGCGACAAAAATTAGGACATCAATACTGCTTATTCCATACTGACTTTGTAAATACTGAAAAGTAAAATTTGTTTGAAGTGGAGGATGTAATATTTGAAAAAGACCACTTGATACTTTTGATGACTGACTAGTTAAGGCTTGAATTAAAATTACAAATGAAGATTTCAAAACATACGAAATAGTTTGAAGACCAAAGAAAAATATTATGATGCAAGAGTTTTCAGTTACAGCTGTAGAAGCTCTTTTGACATATCTAACTTTTGCAAATAATTTCGATTACGAAATAAATATTTATCAAGTCGCTATTGAACCACACGTCAGAAACTTAATAAAATTCTTAAATAATATTTGAGCTGATATCACATTGAATGTCGATCATACAATTGTAGTTAGACCTTCTAAAATTCAAGTCAAAGAGAAAGATTTCACAATAATCTCTGATTACATTGCAGCTGGAACATATTTCGCAATATGAGCATGAGCTGATGACAGTGAAATAACAATCAAAAACGTAAACGTTGATGATTTATCTTCTATGTATAGCATCGCTGAAAGAATTTGAATAGATTTCAAAATAATTGATAAACAAACAATAAGAGTTAATTCATTTAATAAAAAGAATTATAAAGCAGTAAAATTTGAGACAAGGATATTCCCATGATTTCCAACTGATTTACAATCAATATTCTGAACTCTACTTACGCAAGCAAATTGAATTTCAAAAATATTTGAAACTTTATTTGAATGAAGATTTTGATATTTGAACGAATTGGAAAATCTTTGAGCAAAACTTGAAATTTTAAATCCACATCAAGCACTAGTAATCTGACCAACAAAGCTTAGATGAAATTACGTTTCATCCACAGATTTGAGATGATGATGAGCAATGGTATTAGCAGGAATCATGGCTCAATGAACCACAAATATTATGAACGAAAAAATAATTTTGAGATGATACGAAAATATAGTTCAAAATCTTCAAAATATCTGAGTAGATATTAAACAAATCGATAATTAATGCCCCAACTAACCGAAAATATTTGAAATAATCAATTCTGTTTCAATCAAGTAGAAAATCCAAAAATTTGGATAGCTGATACAGTTGATTGAACAGTAGAAAATCTAGAAATTTGAGAGAATACAGCTTTTCGTGAAATGAAAAATTGAAAAGTAGTAGAATACAAATGATTAAAGAATTTTATTCACATAAAAAACAATAATCAATCAATCTATATTTTTGATAATCATAATCATGCACTAAAATATTGGATTGATGAATATAAGCAATGAAATATTCCATTTTGATTTGATTTTATCCATATAGACCAGCATACAGATATGAATTTAAGTGAATTTGAACTTGATTTAGAAAATCCAAATCTTGATGTTTACAATGTCTGAAATTTCATTCAACCCGCAATCAAATCTGGATTAATAAACAAAGTAGAACAAATTAACACAGAATACAAATTACTAAATTTCCAAACAAATGAAAAAGATTTAATTCTCGACATCGACCTAGATTTTCGAGCACCAGAAATGAGTATCGAAAGCTACAAAGAAACAATCGAAAAAGTAAAAAATTTAATTTCAAAAAGTAGAGTAGTGACTATCGCAACCTCACCTTATTTCCTCAATCAAAGCTTAGCTTTCAAGATTTGTAAAGATTTATTATAAAAAATCATCAAAAATTTGACATAAATTTTTTTTTATATACAATATATAGTATATATTAAAGCAGTTATTTTTAAATAACATATTAAATAAAAATGTCCATAAAGAGTGCTGAAAATTATCAAAAAAAAAGTATGGAAAATTTCGAAGAATTTGAGAACGATATCATTAATATTAATAGTGAATTTTCTGATTTAGAACTTAAAACTTTAAAAAGTGAAGTATCAAACGAAAATAAAGAAATAGAAGATTATAATAAATATCCATACATAAACGAACAAGATTATCAAATGTATTTTGCTCCTGAAACATTCAATTTTAAGCAATTTGGTATATGAAGCTGCCGATTTGTTTCTGCTATCTATTGAATTACATATATGGAAAGCTATAAAGCATATATTAAAAGTAGTGTAAAAAAAGATAAGAATTGAAACTTTATAATAAAATTACCACTTTCAGACGATAAAAAAAGCGAATGAGTATGGTACAAACCAAATCTTTCAGTATATCAAAATCAAAGAACGATAGATGGATCAAATCCTCAAGTATTACACAAAGAAAAAAAAGAAGAAAACCAAGATAACTGAAATTGAATCATCGCACTTGCTATGGCAATTTGAGAAAAAATCACAGGAAGAACTAATTTTGATATTTATAGGCTGGAAAGTTGAACTGCAAACGAAGTCTTTTCAAATTGAAAAAGCATAAAAGGAATAAGCCTGGAAGAGGTTGTGGAACCTGATATAGATAATGGCTGATTAATAGATATTGATAAATTAAAATCAATTCTATGACAGAACAATACGATAGTTACTGCTAGTGTAAAAGAAAATAACGACTGATCTTTTGAGACAATATCGGGAAATAATAGCAGTGAATCAAATCATGAGATTACAATCACAAAAATAATAAAAGAGTGAAATGTTGAATATGTACAATATTATGATCCAAATTTTTCTGAATTGAAAAAACTAACAGTCAATGATTTCCAACAGAGATGTTATAAGTATTTTATATTTTGTGAAACGGATAAAGATGACAAATATCGTATACCAGATAGAGAAAAACCATATCAGGATGAGGAGAATAAAAATTCACCAGGAATTATTGTAGAGAAGACATGAAAGCCAAATGAAACACTACGCAATTTGAGATGAGATTTTATTACATACAAAGATGGTAATAAAACAATTGTAGAATCGTTTGGTAAAAGATCAGAAATAACACACGGACGAAAGTCAGAAAACAATTCATATTATTTAGAGCTAATTGATAAAAATTGAGATCCAATACCACAACACATACCTGATACATACCGAACAATAAGTTTTTCAAATTCAGAATATTACTTACATATTGATACAAGTAAATTATCCCAAAAACATAACTTAGAAAAAAATGATAGATACAATGAATATTTATATTTACCAAAAATTGCAAACTTTATGAATAGAATGATACATGATTATATAGATACTGAAGCGTGGAACAAAGAAAATACATCACCTTTTTCATTAAATAAAATATGAGATCTGGTATTTGATGATGATCCATACAATATTAATCTTGATAAAATAGAAAATTCAGAAAGGATAAATATGGAAGCAGAATGGAGAGAAAGAAGAAAAGAAAAAGATAAACCATGGAATCATAAATTAGTATGCCTAAGACATCGAAAGAATCTAGGAATTGATGATATGGATACAAAAAAATCAATTATCAATGCATTAAATAATATTGTAAAAGAAAGGATAAATAATAAATAGTTTAAATATGTTATTGAAAATTATTTTAATATAAAAATCCCTCAATCGAGGGATTTTTTATCATTTAATAAAAGTTTCAAAATTAAATATCCATATTTTTCACAGACTTTGCATGAGTAAGAATGAAATGCTTCCTTGAAAGTACATCTTCACCCATTAAAATCCTGAATAACCTATCTGCTTCTTCGGCATCTTCAATGCTTACTTGGTTCAATCTCCTATTGTTTGGATCCATTGTCGTTGTCCAAAGTTGCTCAGCATTCATTTCTCAAAGACCTTTATATCTTTGAACCTCAGTTTTTTCTGGATCAAATCCATGATCTGCTGGAGTCTCTTCTTCCCTATAAATATATTTTTCAGTTTTTCATTGTGTGAATTTGTAGATTGGAGGACACGCAGCAAATAAGTGTCCATTTTCAATTAATGGTCTCATAAATCTAAAGAAGAACGTGAATAATAATGTCCTAATGTGTGCTCAGTCAACGTCGGCATCGGTCATTATTATGATTCTTTGATATCTCAAATTGTGTTCATCATAACTTTCTTTGATTCATGCTCAAATAGCTGTAATCAAACTCTTTATTTCTTGGTTCGTCATGATTCTTTGCATTGCAGCTTGTTCTGTATTCAAGATTTTTCATCTCAATGGCAAGATAGCTTGATACATACTATCACGACCAGATTTAGCACTTCAACCAGCTGAATCTCCCTCGACTATGAACAATTCTGTTCATTCCATTCATTTTTTTCCGCAATCAGCCAATTTTCAAGGTAAAACTCATCCAGCAATCACATTTTTTCTCAAGATCGTCTCTTTTGCAAGTTTTGCTGCAAGTCTTGCTCTAGCTGCAAGATTGATTTTATCAAATATTTTATCAAAAGCTGATTCATCTTTTTTGAATTCTTCCATCAAATAATCATAAACAACTTTTTCCACTTCTCATCTCACATAAGCATTTCAAAGTCTTCATTTTGTCTGTCATTCAAATTGTGGCTCAGGGATTTTTACATTTACGATTGCATACAAACCATCTGTTACATCGCTATTTTGGAATTCTCATATTTTTTTATCGATTTTATCTTTCTCTTTTCAAATTTCATTCATAGCGTTCAAAAGAGCAGATTTGAATCACAAAACATGTGTTCATCCATCTCTTGTTGGGATATTGTTTACAAATGATAATGTATTATCATTACTTGAATTTGTAAATTGGAAAGCGATTTCGACAAGACAATCATTTCATTCAACATTCATATATTGTGGAGTCGAAAGTCTTTGTTGATTTCAAACCAAATTATTTAACCAAGTCTTTAATCCTCATTCATAGAAGAATCTATTTTTCGTTCATTCTTTTTCATCAATAAATGTGAATGCTACACCAGGAGTCAAATAAGCACATTGCTTATTCCTAGCAATTTCAGTACTTCCAGAGAATTCAATAGTATCAAATATAGTCTTGTCTGGCAAGAATGAAACAATAGTTCAAGTCCTGTCTGTATCTCAAATTATTTCCAATTCAGTTTGTGGAATTCATTTTTCATATCTTTGTCTGTAAATATGACCATTTTTGTGGACAGTAACTTCCAACCATTCAGACAAAGCGTTTACTACTGATGCTCAAACTCAGTGTAATCATCATGAAACTTTATATACAGATTTATCAAATTTTCATCCAGCATGAAGTACTGTATAAACTGTTTCTACAGCAGATTTTCCTGTCTTTGGGTGCTTGTCTACTGGAATTCATCTTCAGTCATCGTAAACTGTAACAGAATTATCTTTGTGTAAAATTGTAGTAATATGATGACAAAATCCTGCCAAAGCCTCATCCACAGAATTATCCACAATTTCTTGTATCATGTGGTGTAATCATTTAATATCTGTTGATCAGATATACATTCAAGGTCTTTGTCTTACAGGTTCCAATCATTCCAAGACTCTAATATTGGATGCATCATAATTTGTGTTGTCAGTCATTTAATTTTTATAGTAATAAAATTTTACATTCAGTCCCCCTTATAAAGGGGGATAAAGGGGGTTTAAAAAACCTCCCCAACCCCTCCTTACAAAGGAGGGCAAAATATGTTTTCTAATAATCATCATCTTCTGCCTCAGAAAGGTACTCTTGATAAGCGTAATCTACATTTTCATCATCGTCATCATCATAATCACGAGATTCGACTTTCTTCACTCTTTTCCCTTTCTTTCTCTTTCACATTTTTTCTAATTCTTCGATCTTTGCTACATCATCTTCAATTCAAAGTATTTTTTGCAATCATTCATGATCCTTTAATTTTTGGATAACTTTTTGCTCAATTTGTCTTACCCTTTCACGAGTAACATCAAATTCTTCTCAAACCTGTTCCAAAGTATATCTTGGTCAGTCAATTCCATATCTCATTTTGATAATTTTTGCTTCCCTATCATCAAGCATTCACAATATCATCTCCAAATTTTGTCTCAATTTATTTTTTTCTGCGAATTGATCTGGTCTAAGAGTATTTGAGTCCTCCAATAAGTCAGCTAAAGTATCTCTTCATTCATCTCAAACTTCTCTATCCAAAGACACATTTCCAAAGATAACTTCTTCTAGTTTTTTTATCTTTTTTATAGGGAAATTCAATTCTTTTCATATTTCCTTACTTGTTGGCTCTCTACCAAATTTTTGGAATAATAATTGATATGTCTTATTATAACTATTGATCTCATCAATCAAATGTACAGGGATTCTAACATTCTTTGTCATATCAGCTATTGCCTTTGTGATTGATTGCTTAATCCACCAAGTAGCATAAGTTGAAAACTTAAATTCCTTATCTGGATCAAATTTTTCAATAGCTTTAATTAATCAAATATTTCATTCCTGAATCAAGTCAGAGAAACTCAATCTACTTCCAAAGAATCTTTTAGCGATACTAATTACCAATCTCAAATTTGATTCAATCAATTGTTTCTTTGCTTCTTCATCTCATTTTTTGATTTTTCTTGCAATATCCCTCTCTTGTTCTCAGGTCAAAAGAGGAATCTTTGAAATATCATTAAAGTACAGCTTAATGTAATCTTTGAATTGTTTATCGTTTGTTTTATAAGTGTTGTCATACAATTCAACTTTTCATAACTTCGTTTCTTTAACTAATTCTTTTGATTCTAATTCCAACACTTCCTCAATTGTTAAAATTTTTATACTCAACTTATCTGCCAAATCATAGAATTTTTCCAACATTTTTGCACTTTGATCCATATCATCAATTTCAGATATGATATCTTCTTCGCTTACACTTCAAGTCTGGAATCATTTATTTAACAATAATTGTAATGGTTTTGTTAATTCTGAAATATCATCTTGAAACTTTTCTCGTAATTGTTGCTTAATTTTTGTAGCCATAAAACGATATAACATGATATAAAATTTCAAACTGAATACAGATTAAATTAGAAGTAGTAGAGCAGTATCAAGCTCTCAAAAAATCTATTAAATTCAAGATTTTTCTTTTGCCTTATCATCTAAATTATATGAGTATATTGTTTGACTTGGGAATGCAAATTCAATTCATTTCTTTCCAAATTCTTCAAATAATCACAAATTAATTTTCTCATTTATTTCAAGCATTCTTTTGTAATCTGGAGAAAGACATTTGTAACTAATCAAGAAATCCAAACTATAATCATTCATCTTTTTAAAATAACATCGTTCAAATTCAGTGTCTTCGACTTTTGTAATTACATTTTTTACTATTTCTGGGATTTCTTTTAGATATTTTATACTTGTAGAATAAGTCACTCAAATTGTAACTCTTTGTCATCTATATTTTGATTTTCAATAATTTACAATACTGTGAGTCAATGCCATATTGTTTGGGATTATCACATCCTGTCAAAACACATTGGTCAATGTAGTACATTTCAATGTGATATTTTTTACAGTTCATGAAATATCACCAATCTCTATAAAATCTCAAATAACATATATTTTTGAAAACAATATCGAGAATGAGGCAAACAAATCTGCCAAAATATTTTGCAAAGCAAAAGCGACAGCAATAGAAGCTACTCACAAACTAGCAACCAATGGAGTCAAATTTACTCAAATATTACTCAAAAACAATAAGATTCAAAGAGCCCAAACGACAATATTTACTATCAATTCAGCTGCTTTTTTTCATGCTGGATTTCCATGTAAGGCCTTTCAAAAAACATATGAAGATAATTTTACAATAATTCTAGCTGCTCAAAAAATTACGATTAACAAAAATATTGCATTAATTACACTTACAGCCTTTAAAGGTAATACAAGTATTTTTGAAACAATAAACAAGACAACAAAAAGCCAAAATACAGAAGGCAATTTTGCTACAGCTCACAAAATAGATTCATATTTCTTTCACTCAGCATTTTCTAATCTCTTTTTCAATCTTTTTACCAAAAATCTTGCTACAAAGAGCAAAATAACAAAAACAGCAATAGCAAAAAATATTCTTCGTAAAGTATTGTCAAATATAACTATATTTCAGAAATTATAGATTTTACCTAATATTGATGAAAAATTCATTATTTCAATTCGATTTTAAGACAATAAAAAAACCACTTTCATATTTCAAGTATATACTAAAATTTACTCAGATATCAAGACGAAAAATAAAGAAAAACCCGACCAAAATATAGTCGGATTTTCGCTTGTTTGTTTACTTACTAAATGAGAGTTGATTCACTGGGGCGAACAAAGTGGAAGTTTTCACCGTCAAAAGTGACAGAGAGCAAATTACTCGTCGAAACATCGGCACAGTCTCCAAGTTGATACAATGGGTATTCTTTTCCGATTTCGATTTCATCAAAATCTGACAAAGTTTTTCGATATGCACCAATAGGCAACAAATGTTCCGTCCTGTAACAGATGTGTGGCTCGATGAAACAGAAGTGAATATAAGTGGGATCCCTGCTAGTAAGCGGATGCCCTGTAACCCAACATGGAGTTCCACCAACCAATTTTGGTTCAAAATGTTTATATTCCTTGAGATGGCGGGATTCAAGCATCTTGATACACTCTTTGTTGGGGAACATGACAGGCTTGTCATAGAAACTCGATACTTCGTCAGGACAATATTCAGGGCGAGTAACACATTTTGCTTTCTCCCATGGATAATCATGGAAACAATACTTAGTTTTCACCGTTGGGACACCGTCAATACTCATTACTTCAAAAGAGTGATATTCGCTGTCACGAGAAACAGGATTGATGATGTACTTATCATCTTCATGCGGGGCACATCTTGTCAAAAAGCCCTCATAATCTCCATTATGGAAGATATAATCACGAAGCACCGGTTCGTGGTGATTGTACTCAACCCAAACCTGTATTGCCCATGTTACATTGTGAAAGAAGCCCCACTTGGTCCAGCCAATTGAAACCTTGTCGGTAAATTCCCATCCTGTAATATGAGGGTCAGCTCTCATGACAAGTTCCGCTGTCTTTTTCACATCTTCAAGAGATGTAAGAATTACTAAATCTTTACTCATAGAATTTTATATTTTACTAGTTTAACATTTTGTTTTTTTAGACTATTAAAGTAGTATATATTTTATAATAAAAGTCAAGTATAAACATCGGTAACGATAGTATAATTTTTGTTTGATTTTTTTTTGTATTAAAATATAAGAACAAAATAATTATCTAATAACAATTCAAAATGTTTCACTACATCAATTGAAAACTTCACAGATATCAAAACAAAATTTTCATCCAAAATGAACTTATTTGAGTAGAAACCCAATATTCATGAAATAAAAATGAATGAGAATTTTTCTTATACCCATATTACGATGAAAATAAGAGAACTACAGTATATTTTGCTTTTGATACTATCAAACAAAAGATATCATTTGAAGAAATACTAAAAGTAAATTGAGTTTGACCAAAGACAGCTTTCCAAATTGCAGCAATGCCAAGAGAGGAGTTAAAAGAAGCGATTAAGACGCTTGATACGAAATTTTTTCAATCAATTCCATGAATCTGACCAAAATCAGCAAAAAAAATATTGATTGAATTGAAATGAACGTTTGAATTGTCTGATGTTGCAAAGATGGATGTAGATCAAAAACTTTACAAAGCTATCGTTTCTTCAATGAAATGACTTGGTTATGAAGCCACATCAGTGAAAAAGGTTTTGCAAGAGTATGATTGAAAAATCACAAACGAAAATATGACAGATGTGATCAAACGAGTCATATCAAAATTATAATTTAGAATTATGAAATATTTTTTATGAATATCAGAAATTTTTGTATTATAGCACATATAGACCACTGAAAATCTACCTTAGCAGATAGGATGCTAGAACTTACTGGTACAATCAGAAAATCTGACAAAAATCAAGTATTAGACCGTATGGATTTGGAGCAAGAAAGATGAATCACAATCAAACTTACTCCAGTAAGAATGCATCGAAAAGGATATGAATTAAATATGATTGATACACCAGGCCATGTAGATTTTCAGTATGAAGTATCTCGTTCTCTTGCCGCAGTAGAATGAGCAATTTTGCTCGTTGATGCAAGTCAATGAATCCAAGCTCAGACTCTTTCTACTTTGTATCAAGCAATTGATCAGGATTTGGAGATAATCCCAGTACTAAATAAAATCGACCTCCCAGCTGCGAATCCAGAGAGAGTAGCCAAAGAAATTGAAAATGTGATCTGAATCCCAAGAGAGGATATCTACTTAGTTTCGTGAAAGACTTGAGAATGAGTAGAAGCTGTCCTTGATGCCATCATCGAAAAAATCCCAGAACCAAAATAAACCCACCTAGTCTTCGACAGAGCAGCCTCCCTTGTCAGGGAGGAATTTAATTTTATTTGTGGAATTCTCCCCTGATAAGGGGAGTTGTTCGCGAAGCTAGAGGGGTTTGCAAAAAATTTATAAAATAATACATCAACCAATGCAAACAATAGACGCAATTAAAACTCGTAGATCAGTTAGGATCTACTCAAAAACACAAAAACTCACTCCAGAACAAATCGCACAAGTAGCGGAATACTGACTTTACGCACCATCTGCACATAATCAACAAGCATGGAAATATTATATCATCACAAAACAAGAAGATTTAGACTTTCTTTGAAATTTGATGGAATGGTGAAAGATGATTCCGACTGCTTCTTGAGTAATTTTAGCATGCTTTGATGAAAACAATATCAGAAGTATGGAATTCATCCAACAAGATATGTGAGCTAGTATCCAAAATATTCGATTAGCAGCACACGAAAAATGATATTGAATGGTTCGAGTTTGAACATATCCACACGAAGAGCCAATTAAAGAAATAAAAAAATATTTCAAACTAGACGAGAATATCACACCATTTGCTATATTACCAATTGGTATCCCAGAATGAGAAACTTGACCAAAGAATATTAATTCAGAATGAAAAATAGAGATCTTATAATTTATTCTTGAAAAGACAATATATTTTAATATAATTAAATTGTTGATAGTTAGTCCCAAATGAATACGAATTAAAAAAAGAAAGGATTTATTATGGCAATTCTTGAAAAAATGGACCAAATCCAAGAGGAAGCTGGTAAGAAAGAACCGGAATATCCGAAAGTCGTTGATGGAGCAAGAGATAATTCAGAAGGCTTAGCTCCGGAGTCCTACTTTGGACATGGCGACAAATTTCCGCTTCCAACGGATTAAGCTGATTTCAGCACTAAAAGACCACACATCATCTGTGTGGTCTTAAATTTATATAACATAAATCTAAATATCCATACAACAAACCTTTAAAAATTTTAAATCATGTGTTACCACGGAAATGAAGTAATTGAATATCCTAACACTGATGGTGAATCCGAGGATGCTCAACAACAAGAATCTATGTTTAAAGGTAAAGGTGGTCCAACTTACGCCAGCCATTTACCAAGAAGACACTGAGATTTCACCCCAATTGTGCGAATAATCCGTTCGCACTTTTTTAATCTTGAATAAAAAAGATATTTCAATATTACTCTAGTGAACTTTATTTTTGGTGTAAGAGAAATTTTATGATTGAAAATGAGATACCAAAAGCATTAATATTTGACTGTGTATATGATCCATACAAATGAGTTGTGGCTTATGTAAAAGTAATACAATGAACTTTCAAAATATGAGATAATCTTTATCTAATACACTCAAAAATCTGATTACAACCAACTGAAGTTGGACATTTTTCTCCTGAATATGTAAAAGATCCAGAACTTACAAAATGACAAATTTGATATATTGTTACATGATTAAAGTCAGTTCGTGAAGCGCAGATTTGAGACACAATAATTTGAGATTACACTAAAATAAAGAAAACAGCCGAAGAAGATCCACAATATTTACAATCACTCGCAATTCCTTGATTCAAAAAAAGTAAACCATTTGTATATGCTTGAGTTTATCCTATCGAAACAACCGAATATGAAAAACTCAAAGATAGTCTGGCAAAACTTTGTCTAAACGACAGCTCAATCGAATACACTATGGAAGATTCAAAGGCACTTTGACTTTGATTTAGATGTTGATTTTTGTGAATGCTACATATGGATATAATCAAAGAAAGATTATTTAGAGAATTTTGAGTTGAAACAATATTCACGACTCCTACTGTGGTTTATCTAATCAAATCAAAGACTCCAGCATTGGAAAAAATCAAATCATGAGCAAATGTGACAGAATTAGCAAAGACATGATATTACAAACAAATAATAAATGATTTTGAGCCAATTAATCAAAATGATAATATTGATATGACTGTCTGAGAAATTATAGAAAAATATTGAGAAAAATTGAAATTACGAATCATCGCAAGAGCATGATCAGACGTTCCAGAGCAGTGAATTATCGATGAAATCTACGAACCAATGGCCGATGTGGAAATAGTTTGACCTCAGGAATATGCCTGAGATATTATGCAATTGTGCCAAGAATACAGATGAGAAATGAAAAATATGGAACACATTGACCAAACAAGAGTTGTACGAAAATATATGATGCCAATGTGAGAAATTCTGGTTGATTTTTACGATAGATTAAAATCAGCAACAAAGTGATATGCCACGATGAACTATGAATTCAGAAAATATGTAAAATCAGATCTAGTAAAACTCGATATTTTCCTAAATAACGAAAAAATGGAGGCTCTTTCAATGATTTTGCATAAAAGCAACGCAGTATATAAATGAAGAGAAATAGTCCAAAAATTAAAAGAATTAATTCCAAGACACTTGTTCGTTATCCCAGTTCAAGCTTGAATCTGAACAAAAATGATTGCTAGAGAAAACATCCCTGCAATGAAAAAAGATGTATTAGCAAAATGTTACGGATGAGATATTACTCGTAAAAGAAAGCTACTTGCAAAGCAAAAAGAAGGTAAAAAAAAGATGAAGACAATGGGAAGTGTAAATGTCCCATGAGATGTCTTCATCAAAATGGTTAGTAAATAAAATTTAAATCACAATTTAATTAAATCAATGATTTTAGGAATTGATCCATGAATAAAGAAACTTTGATATGCATTGATTCAACCAAATTTAAAAATAGTTGATGCATGAATTTTAAAAATGGAAGAAAAAAAATTTGATAGAGTAGAGCAGTATCACAGGATGCTTGAAATTCATGATTTTTTTGAAGAAATGATAAATAATAGCAAAATAGAAAAGCTAGTCATGGAAAGATATTTCATTACCGACTTTAACAAAAAAAATGCAGAATTTCTATACTGAATGAGAGGAGTGGTAATGACTCTTGCAATGAAAAATTGAATTGAAATTTATGAGTATACACCTCAAGAACTCAAAAAAAATATTACTTGAAATCCAAAAGCTGACAAGGAAACAGTACAGAGATTTATCACAAAAATTTACAAATTAGAAGATATTCCAGAATTTCATGATGCAGCAGATGCACTTTGATTTGCATTTTTGGGAACTAGAAATTAGCCGATTCCACTCAATCTTTCAACTCAATTTTCAGTAATTACAACCATATATTCCCACTGAGCTCAAAGATCTCATTTTTTGCAATACAAATTCCAATCATTATTTCATTTATACATCACATCATCACTTTTTACAGCTGTAATAGGCTCAAAACAAACCACCATTCATGGAACAAATTGAATTTTTTTTGTGTCAGGATGTGGGTAATTGTATATGTATGGTCTTTCGTGTCATTTTATACCAACTCAATGCCCCGTCAGTGTCTTAATAACATTAAATCAATCGTTTGTAACAACATTGTAAACTTCTCTTGAAAAATCATAAACAAATTTTCATGGTCAAACTACATTAAATCACGAATCAAGAGCTTTTTTCGTCGTATCAATCAAATCTTGAGCAAGAGGATTTGCCATCTCTCATCAGATTACAATAGAAAATGCACTATCAGATACATATTTATTATGAGTTACTCAAGTATCTACTTTTAATAAATCTCAATTTTTCAAAATATAATCATCTGGAATTCAGTGAACTACACAATCATTTACAGACAAACATAAATTTGCTGGAAATCACTCAAATCATTTAAATGTTCATTTTACATGATTTTTGTCCATAAATTCTTGTGCAAGTATTTCAAGCTCAATCAAACTAACTCAAGCTTTACAATTATCTCTCATCAAATAAAGCAATTCGTTTAAGTATTTTCAAGCTTCACGAATTCCCTCAATTTGTTGTTTGTTTTTAATAATTATTCAATCATGATTAGACATTTTTTTATAACAAAATATTAAATAAATTACCTTGTATTTAAACCCCACTAGCTCTGCGAACAGCTCCCCTTATCAGGGGAGAAAATCATCAATCCTTTTGCCCCCTGATAAGGGGGCTCCCCGAAGGGGTGGGGTTTTACTTTCCAGACGATCAAAATCATCATTCATTTCTATCTGTTTCATCCAAATTTTCAACCTCAATTCGATTTACATAATAGCATTTTTCTATAATCATTTGTGCAATTTTATCTCATTTTTTCACCTCAAAATCTTCATTACCAAAGTTGATTAATATTACTCAGATATCTCATCTATATCATGCATCTACAACTCAAGCCAGCACATCAATTCAGAATTTATATGCTAATCCACTACGAGGAGCAATTCTTGCATAAAATCATACTGGTACTGCACATGCAATATTTGTCTTGAATAATTTTCTTTCACTTACTTTTAAAACATAATCTTCAGTAGAAAATAAATCATATCCCGCATCAGTAGAAGTATTTTGTTGAGGCATTATAGCATCATCAGATAATTTAACAAATTTAATTTCCATAATAAATTTAGCATTAAATTATAAATTAATTTCACCCCAAGAGTATACTCTTTTTATATTTTCATTTAATTTATCACATTGATTTCGAGGCTTATCGAGCAAAAAGCACTTAATTCATTGACTCACACAATCATTGCATGTCTCCAAGTTATCTTCAATTATTATACTTGCTCAAATTTCTTTGCAAATTTCAGATTTTTTTCTCGCACGACTAGTGAAAAAATTTGCGAAAACCACTTTATCAAAGCAATTTGGAAAATTCTTTTTGAGCCATAATTTTGTTGAAAGTTTCATCCAAGATAGTCTAGCAGTCACAGCATAAAGTAAATATCATTTCTCCTTTAATTCTAACAACTTATTTAAAGCTCAGTCAACAGGCCTTATTTTCTTTGAAAGCCCTGATCATAGTTGGAATTTTACAAACATCCACAATGCTGAGTTCTTTGATAAACCAAGATCTGGTATTTCCCAAAGATTATAATTTATCAGATCATCCCACTTAACCTTTTTTCACTTTCGAGTATAATTATGCTTTTCAAGCATTGACTTAATAGTTTCAGCCAAAACCTCATCTACATCTACAGCAATAATTTTTTCACTCATAAACAAAAAAATAGAATAAATTAACAAAAATAATTATTTACTAATCTTTCGATCATTTTCAAATAATTTTTTATATTCACTAATTATATTCTTATCAATAATCAGTATTCAAATTTCTCTATTTTTATCCAAACTTGTATCAGATAAATTCATACTTCACAAAAGTAATATCTCATCATCAATCAATATCATTTTTGTATGATTATAGTTTTTGCTAAATTTTCTAGCAACTCATGGACCGAAATAATCAATTAAAAAATCATTGGAATCTGTATCTGAGACTATGAATTTCATGTCATCTAATTCATCATACTTTTCTTTTAAAATTTCTAAAACACTTTCATCAAGAATGTACTGAGTCTGGATATAAATACTTTTTTTAGCATTTGACAAAAGATTTTCAATCACAGCACGACAATTTATATTACAAACAACTAAATTTGGATGAATATCATCAATTTCAATCGATTCACCATTCCAGTCTTTATCAAAAATAGTATTTAGACTATTCCAAACTCAAGTATTTTCAGAGTAGAAAAAATGTTCACGATTAGCTACAAAACTAGAATGCGTTAAATTCGCAGTCTGAATCCAAAATCACGAATCGATTAGAGCAATTTTGCTATGTGTATACAAAGTTCACATCTGCTCATCGCTCTTTATTTGAAATCTTGGATAATCTGAAAAATATTCTTCAATTTGTTGCCATGTATTTTGATATTGCTGGTATTTTTTATTTTCTATAATCAGATTCACTATCACTCACTTTTCCAAAAGTCACTTTACAATTTGCTTTATCTCTTTTTTTGTGAATTCATAAGTCTGAATTTTTACAGTATCTTCAGCAGAACTCAAAGATTTTGAAAAAGCATTCCAGCTATTCACTGGTGAATAATAAAAATTCCCAGTTACATTTTCCAAATTTTCTAAATTTTCAGAAACTTGTTTTTCAATCGAAGTAAATCAAAGATTTGAAAATAAATCTTTCTTAAAAGTTATCGTCAAATCTTTTGTAAGAAAAGCGACAACACAAGCTAAAATTATAGCTATAAGTACAAATCTTTCGATCGTAATTTTTTTCATGCCAAAAAATTTGACAAAAATAATAAAAAAAATATAATATAACTATGCTATATAAACAATTTTTAGATTTTTACAATGAAAAAATGGCAAAAAATTCACTATGAGAACATTGATTTACAGAAGAAATATTAACATCAAATTTACATGACCCTGAGACCCTTTCATATTTAAACCATGAAACAGCAATTCAGCGTAAAATTAATTATATTTTAGAAAAAATTGATGATAAAGTAACTTCCCCAAAAGACCGTTTAGATATAATTAAGAGTGCATTAAATATTCAAGATGAAACAGCAATTCTGCATAAAATTAATTATATTTTAGAAAAAATTGGTGATAAAGTACTTTCTCCAAAAGACCGTTTAGATATAATTAAGAGTGCATTAAATATTCAGGATGAATCAGCAATAAAGGAGATTATGTGAAAATATTATCGAAATAAATATTTTTGAACATTAAAAATTGAATCATTAAATGATACTACTAAGAAAAAGACAATTCATATCCTTGAAAGATCTCCTGAGGATATAGCAGAAATTAAAAGATTAAGAGCTGAAAGAAAAGCAGAAAAACACGAAAGAAAAGAGAGATGAAAAAGAAAATGAGTTCAAACTACTATAAAATTTCCAAAAGACAAGGAATAAACTTTAATTTTTATATGTTGTTATCTATAAACGACACAAAAAGTGTCGTTTTTTTTGACTTTTTTAAAAAAAATAATTATAATTAAAATGTCAATGTAAAATATATTTATAATGTTATAGTTTAAAATGAATTCATCAGAAGAAAGACTAAAAAAAGCTTGAGAAAGCTGAAAAAAATGAAAAGAAGTTACACAGAAAGCAAAAAAATTTTTTAGAAATAATATATTTAAAATACTTTTCTGAACTGCTATAATTTGATGATGAATATATTGATGAGCAAAAATTATAGAAAATTTAAAAGATAAAAAAGATGATACTACGGAATTAGTAGTTGATGATAATCAAGAAAAAGAAGAAAAGAAAACAAATCTTAATGAAAAGCCACTTAATCTTAAATACAATGAATTAAATAATGAAAAAATAGTTAAAATAAATTATCCCAAAAACAAACAAACAGTTGAATGAAGAATTTCAAGATGCTTAAGATGGTCCTCAATAACTAATGCTGTAGAAGATAGGTATTGAATCCCAAGATGATTATTAATGGCTATGATGGCCCAAGAATGACGATGAGATCCAACTGTAATTAACCAAAGAAATTCTACAAACTCTAAAAAAACTTGTGATGGATGAGCTGGATTAATCCATATACAAGCCGTAAATGCAAATAATTATTGAATGCATACATTGCCAAGATTCACTGATGCAATGGCTGATTATGAACACTGAGAAAAATTAGAAGAAGCTAAGCAAAAAACATGAAATAATCTTGCAAAATTAAGTGAACAAGATGATAGATTTAATCCAGTGCTAGCAGTTGATCTTGCTGCGAGATTTCTCATGAATGATTGTAAATGAAAAAATTGTAACAAAGATAATGTAGATGATCGATTAAACGCAGTATGATATTACAATAACCCCAAAAAAACAAAAAATTGAATAAATCGAAATTATATGTATTCTGTCCTCGTATACTGGACAACTATAAATAATGTTAACGGTGATCCTATGCCAAAAATAGCCTCTAAAGAAGTGAAAAAAGTTATAGAATGAGAAGTTTCAGCGTCTGTAAACTGAACGTACGAAAACATAAAAAATAGTAGTGAAAGAGTAAACAACTGGATAAATAATAGTATAATAGTATTAGATAATGATACCGTTACGACACAGGAATATTATGAATACATGAAAAGTCAGTGTGAAAATTATTGATTAAATGATTACGAAAATTTCAACAAAAAACATCCATACATTAAATAGTATATTAATATGAAATTCAAACAACAAATTCACCTTTTACGCTAAATTTCTTATTTTTAACTAGTTCAATCAAATCATCCAAAGTTCAGTTGTAGATTTGTTCGTACATTTTACTTATTTCCCTTCAAACAAAAATTTTTCAATCAAATCATAAATTTTGTAACTCAAACAATAATTTTTCAAATCTATGCACAGATTCATAAAAAAATACAGCCATTCAATATTCATTAGAAACAATTTTATTTAAAATTGTTTGTCTTCATTTTTTCTGTGGTAAAAATCATAAGAATATGAAACTGCTTGTATCAAATCATGCTGAAACTACAGATGGAACCAAGGCATTTGCTCAAGGTAAAACAGTATATTTTAGATTATTTTCATTACATAGTTGTATCAAAGATTTTCCTGGATCAGATAATCAAGGTGTTCATGCTTCAGAAACAACTCAGATATCATTATCTTCCATCAATTTTACATAAAAATTCAATTTTCATTTATCAGTGAAACTAGTCAAAGAATAAAATTCTTTATCGGAATAATTTATTTCATACATTGATAGCAATTTTTTGAATGTCCTAGTATCTTCACAGATAATTATTTTCAAGTCCTTGAATAAATTTAAAGCCCTCAATGTAATATCATCTTTATTTCAAATTGGTGTTGGGATTAAGTACAACATTTATGCTTTCAAATAAAAGTAAAACAATATTCATAAAATTATAAACCAAACAGCTACTGCAGATCGAAAATATATCAAAAATTTTGATTTGATTGTTTTATGATGAAAAACTTGCATTCAAAAAACAGCTCAAACGAATCATCCAAGTAACGTCAAAATCAAAAGAGTCTTCTCACTGATTCTCCATTTTTTTTTGATAGCTCTCCTTTTGTCGATTCATCGGATAACAAATGTTATGATATTAATCAACAGAAAATATATTAAAACAATTTTCAATAGCATCAATTTTTATTCATTATAAAAACTATTATAGAATTTATTTAATTTAGAATTATTTACAACAAAAACATCAAGAAAATTTGCATTTTTTAATTTTTTTGGATATAATTGTCATAAGTTGTATTATTGATAACTTTTATGTGTGAAAGATAATATGGAGAAAAGTAAAGAATTTATAGAAAAGAAAAAAGAAATATTATCAAAAGTCATCGATAAAAAGGATGATCTGTCTTTGTCAATTTGAAAACAAGCAATGATTGACTATATTTCATCTGAAAGTGAAAATGAGCTGAAAGTAAGTAATCTTTTGAAATGATTATGTTTAAATGTTTTTTGTGGTCAACACATAGAAGATTTAAAAAAAATCAACAAAGAAATGGACGAATGTGCAACTGTTTCTGAACTAGATAGCCTAGAATCGTCAATTGTTGGTTGAACTACTAATTGGACTACAACCACTACAGTGAGCACTCCACAAACAACTGTATCACAAACTGTGACACAAACTCCTGAGCATTCAGACAATAGTGAACATTATGAAATAGATCATTTTAATATAAACGTTTCACAAAAATATCGTGAATTATACAATCAATTGAAATGATCAGAAAAACCGGATTTAGCACCTTTTGCATGTGCTATGAAGTGATACGAAGACCTAAAATGAACTCTTTGAAACCCAAAATATTTAACAGTAGTTGATTTTACAAAACCACGTAGAAAAAAAAGATTTTACGTAATAAACATGGAAACAAATACAGTAGAAAATGCTACAAGAGTATGACATTGACATAATTCATGAAAATGAGAATGGGCTACTTCATTTTCAAATAGAAATGGAAGTGAACAATCAAATTTATGATTTTTAACAACAGCGACACAAAAAGAAGATAATTATAGCCATACTCGAAGATGACTAAGAATGTATTGAACAAAAAAAGACAGTACAAATAACTGAAATGCAGCATCACGCTGAATATTTATGCATCAAGGTTGAGATAATTTATTTAGCCAGTGATGCTTTGTACTTCCAAAAGGAGTTTCTGAGACGATTTTAAATAAAGTAATTTGAGGATCTTTGGTATTTTCATATGCAAAAAGTAAAGATTATTTTAAAAAATCAAATTATTTTACCACATCTTGAAATTGAGATGTAACAGTATCATAATGCCAATTATTAAGTGACAATTTCCACAATAATATTTTACATATTACAATTTCTCTTGAAATATAAAAATTGAACGGTAATATACAAAACATATTTTATCAAAAAAACAATAAAAATGGAACTTCAAAAAAGATTCAAATTACCGAGATTAATTGTAAACAGTATTGCTAAAACTGGATTCAAAATTAAGACATTTTGAAAAAAAGAAAGTTTAGAACATCAAGAAAAACTTTTGTTTAATCTGATTCATAAATGTAGAAATACTGTTTACTGAAAAAGATATTGATTTAGCGAAATAAAAACTCTAGAAGATTTTCAGAGACAAGTACCAGTTGTCACATACAAAGAATTTCAACCATGGGTTGAATATATGCTTAGATGAGAAAAAAATATTACATATCCTGGAAAAATTCCACTTTTTGCAGTATCATCTGGTACAACTTGAGAAAAATGAAAATACTTACCCGTGACAAAAGCGCTAATCAATGATTCTCAAATTAATTGATGAGCAAAGCTTGTTTCCTATTATTGTAAAGCAAACCCAAAGTCAAAAATGTTTACATGAAAAACAATGGCAATATGATGAATATTTGTAGAAAATCCATATACAAAAGAAAATAATGTGTGATATATGACAGCAATAATACAAAAAAGGACTCCATGGTATGCTAAACTTTTTCAAAGTCCTCGTAGAAAAATCGCATTTATTGAGGATTGGGAAGAAAAATCTCAAAAAATCATGGAACAAGTGCTCCATGAAAATATCACTTGAATTACATGACAGCCATCACGATGTACTCAATTTTTGTACAAAGTATTAAAAGAGACATGAAAATCAAATATTCATGAAATATGGCCAGATTTTGAAATATTCTTCTGATGAGGAATGGCTGTAGATTTGTACAGAGAAACTTTGAAAGAATTATTTCCAGATCCAAAATTTAAATATTGGGACAGTTATAATGCATCTGAATGATTCTTTGCCTGTCAATGTGAAAATGACGCAGACGATATGCTTTTATTAACAGACAACTGAGTTTTTTATGAATTTATTCCACATGAAGAATATTGAAAAGAAAATCCAAAAGTTGTATCATTAAAAGATGTAGAATTAAATAAGGATTACGTTATTGTACTAACCACAGTTGCATGAATGCGAAGATATGTAATATGAGATACGGTAAAATTCACTGAAATAGAGCCATATTTCAAAATCAAAGTAACTTGAAGAATAAAATATTATATCGATGTAGTAGGGGAGTCAACCACAGTTGAACATACTGATAAAGCAATTGTAGAAGCTTGCAAGAGGACATGAGCAATTGCAGCTGATTACACAGCTTGACCTGTTACACCAAAATGAACTCAAAGATGAGCTTATGAATGGATTATAGAATTTTGAAGAGAGCCAAAAGATCTGAAAGAATTCCAAAAGATTTTGGATGAAGAGTTACAAAAAGCATTTTCAAATTACTATGATGAAAGGAATTTTAATCATACATTAGATGAATTAATCGTCCATAATGCTAAGCCATGAACATTCCAAAAACGATTAGAGAAAAACAATAGAGCCATGTGAACTTCAAAAGTTCCAAAATTATTGAATGACAGGCATGTTTTGGAAGAATTATTTGAAATAATGGAAAATAAATAATAAAATTTTGTTTTAGAAAAAAGCCCGACGGCGTGACTGCGGGCTTTTTCTTTTTTTGGCAAATCTGTTTACAGATCTACCGGCGGGAGGACACGACTCCTTCCATTCGAGGTTTGTGATGGCGCAGCGCCATCTCCTTGTCGTCTACTAGGCCCAGGAGTACCTTGTTGCTGACATGGTTTACATGGTTCCTCTTTTTTAGGCTGGGCTTTGCATGGTTCACATTTCTCAGACTTCGGCCGCTGTTCAGAACAATTACTTCCATTAATGCAGCCGCCGTAGAGGTAGCAACAGTTATCGCTGTTCAAGACATACTGGATACTTCCTATTGGGATTCTTCCCGCATCAGTTTCCAAATGACCTTGAACTAAAAAACGATTTTTGCCGGATTTTCCACTTGAATCAGTGTAAGAATACTCTATCAGCGTCTGATCCTGCGATGGCGAAGGTACATCCACAAGGTATAATACAAACGTTACCTCTTGGATTGCTGGTCTTGGACGGACTGGATCACCATAGTGTTGACTCGATCCGACTCCAACAGCCTCGAGAATTTCTTTTCTTTCACCGAGGCTCAAAGAGCTCCAACCAACTGTCGATCCTGACTCGCGGTCAGTAATCGAGCGCGGAACCATCTCTTCCAGTGCTTCTGCCATCCTTTCGGAGGCTTCAGCGATCCTTTCCGTTGTTTCATCTGCCTGAGTCGCTTCATTATTGTTACACCCTTGAAGCATGAGGGTGGCCATCACCACTATCGCGGCAATAGCGAGCAAAGATAAACATTTTTTCATCGTTTGTGTATTTTGACTGTTCTGTTTTACACATCAAATTATATATTTTTTATATCATAAGTCAATACTTATTTTAAAAGATAAGTAATTTTTTATATTTATGAAAAGCCCCGTTTTCACGGAGCTTTAGATTAGAAATCAACGACTTTTAGTCTTCTACTGTCGCCATTTGGGGTTGGCTGTCCAAAGATTTCATCGTCGGTCTGGTGACGACTTGGTGTTATGACTCTTTCTGGTTGCTGCAAGATTAAATAACACTCGCAGACTTCTTCGAGTCGGTTTGGATTCTCTTTTGATAAGATGAACCCACCATGTGCCAGCATGTTCAAATAGAATGTCTTCGGACCACTCGTCGTCGGAATATCGTGGATTTCGTAAATCCAGACGATTTCCGATTTAGCCACCTTCTTGTTGGTGTAATTTTTTGAAAGACGGATCACCTCGTCTTTCAATGTCTGTTCCAAGTTGTCCCATGTCCTTTGAGAGACAGGGATTTCTTTCATCTGAGCGACGGTATCAGGAGCCACTATTACTACAGTGTCTTCCTCGACTTCCTCGTCATACAAGCGGAATCGTTCACTTTGGGCATACAGCCCAGTTGCCATCAGCAAACAGCCAATGTGCAACAACAATGCTTTTGTTTTCATAATATGTTGTATTAATCGATTTTCTTGCAGAGATTATATAAATTATATATAAAAAGTCAATTTAATATTTACAATCCAAAATCTTGAAAAATTATCATAAAACAATAAACAAAAATTATGACATACCTATATTGATTTACAAAATATGCTTGATCTGATAAAATTCGGAAAGTTCCATGAAAACTAAGAGCATGAGACTTATTTTTGTTTTGAGACGAATATTATTTGTCTCTTTGAGATGAAATTTCATTTTTTGAACAGTATGTTTATGAAATTCGTGAACCAGAAGAGAAATTTAAGTTAATTGAAAAAAATTTAATTTCAAAAGAGACGATTCAATTCATAAATTACATGGTTTATGAACGATATTGTCCATATTACAATGTGATGAAATATTTTCTCCCACAAGAAATAGATAAACTAGTAGAAAGAAAAGTTTGAAAAAAGAAAAGTTGTGCCCCTTTATGAAAGGGGCTCCCCGAAGGGGTGGGGATTTTTACACCGATATATTCTAAAAATCCTTCGTCCCACGATAAATCGTGGTCCACCTCCTTTCTTAAAGGAGGACAAAATCCTGACTGACAAATTCTAATAGTTTTCCCAGATTTGCGAACTTTAATAAATATGACAGACAATGAGTTCAGAAAGCAGCCATGAGTTGACACATTGCTCTCTACGAACACTCAAAGTCAAAAAGATAAATCACGACGAAATATCAAACAATGAAATATAAAAGTGATTTTTGCAACTCATTCAGAGATTTTTCAAAATTACAATGACTTGAAAAAAATAATAATTTTTTATCCACATAAACGATACTATGCAAATCAACAAGATCCAAGATATAAGACTCTTGCTGTAGTCCAGAAAATGAGTGAGATTTATGATTGTGAATTAGAAGTGGTAGAGAATTAATTTTGAAAGTTTCTATTGAATTGTTTTGAAATCTTTCTATAAAGAAAATGCAGGTTTATGGCCTTTTTATGTCTTTATTTTTACATTATGAAAGTTGCTCAATTCCTTCCATATTTTCCACCACATAAATGATGACTTGAAACTGTTGCGGAAGAATTCGCAAAATACTTTGTAAGTGCAAAATGCGGAGAAGTTTTAAATATAACATTTTGAGTATGACAAGAAGATTGAGTTAAAGAATATGAAAAAGATTGATACAAAGTGTTGGTGTTGCCAGCTTTTGATATCGTTCCTAATTATCCTGTAGCAAAATTTTGGACTAAAACATATTGGCAAGTACTGAGGGAAGTTAAAAAATGGAATCCTGATGTGATTCAGACCCATACGAGGTTTTTTCTTGCAACATTTTTGTGAGGATGGTATGCAAGAAGATGGAAGAAAAAACGAATTCATGTAGAACATGGAAGTGATTATATACAAGTTAGTAGCTGATTTACAAATAAAATAGCATACCTTTATGATAGAATAATTTGAAAACGAGTGTTTAAAAAAGCTAATGTAATTGTTCCTATTTCCAATGCTTGTAAAAGATTTATAGAAAAAGAGTTTTGAAGAAAAAAAGATGTACAAGTAATATATAGATGATTAGATATTCCAAACAATCTACCTGAAGTAGAAAACTTGCATAAAAAGTTCAGAGATAAATTAATTGTATGATTTATATGAAGATTATATAAACGAAAAAATGTAGAGAGCTTAGTCAAAGCTTATTACGAGATAAATAAAGAATTGCAGGATAAAATTCAGATTGTAGTAGTATGAGATTGAGAAGATACAGAATATCTCAAATCATTAGATAAAGAGAATAAAGTATATTTCACATGATGAAAACCATTTCTCGAAGCTTTGGCATATCAAAAACAATTTGATATTCATATGCATACTTCCAATCCGTGAGGATGATTAGCTACAACATTATTACAAGCAATGTATTTTTGATGTTTGATTGTTGCAACTCCTAATTAATGAGCTACTGATGTGCTAGTTGATTGAGAAAATGCAGTAGTATTGAAAGATTCAAGTCTAGAAGAGATA
>JAEEGF011532702.1_pt1 | contig 142139 bp, 129 predicted proteins | sample 9134171 | NCBI WGS metagenome assembly JAEEGF01 (sample SAMN16246542, study PRJNA631951) | gut metagenome | biome: gut microbiome; feature: rumen; material: AP-attached | host: Bos | place: Iran: Karaj | collected 2018-10 | reverse complement strand
TAAACGGCAAAGGTAATGAAAAACCGCCAAACTGCAAAACTGCATTGTAGTTTTTAATCGCAAGTATCAATAGAAAGCGGCTGAATTGCCTGAGGAACAATTCAGCCGCATGTGATATGAAGTGATGATGGAATGTTTTTTTACTGTTCTAAATCATAACGGAACCAGAAATTCTCGATGTCCGTCACATATTCATTATTGATGTAGAGCACTTTCCAGGGTCGGAGGTTCATCAGCGCCGCTTTGACTTCCTGTGACAACCTGTCTTTCAACTCATCATTGTCACCCTTGAACTCTATCTTCACACTACAGTCCAGCAGATTACCCAAGGTGTCCACCTGAATGTCGGATACATCTACACCGATTTTCTTGATTCCGGCCAGTTCAGGATAATTCTCGACAGGAATAGGTATCATCTGTTGTATCTTTTCACGAAATTTCGGATTGTTGCTGTTACCGAGGTCATTCATCCAGGAATCACCAACAACAACCCTGTTATGATAGGCAATGCAGTCGGTTACTCTCCCCTGATCGACAGTGAAGTGCTGCTCGTATTCCAGGCTGCGCATATACCCCTGGTGAACGTATTTGACCACATGCCCTCTTGCTACCCTTACTTTTCCAGTGATCCATGATGCAACGATTTCGCCATTGGCGTAGTAGTCATGGAAGACCTTGAACATGTCATCGGCAGGGACAAACGGGGGAATTTCTTTTCCATCCTTGTTGTTCGCAGGGAATACCGTCGTAGCCATTACTGACTTGTCATAGTCAAACCCCACCCTGATGCTATCCAGATAAAGCTGCCCGTCACGGACGCTCCAATACCCGGTATAACCATGCCAGTTGCCAGAACTATACCTTCGTTCTTTGGGCAAGACATCAAGCAAGTGATGGAAAAGGGCTGAGTCTCTCTCTATCGGTTGTCCCATCAATGTCCACCTCTCGCCATCAATATAGATGACGTCGCCCTGGTAAGCCGAAGCCAATGAACTGATGGCAACACTCAACACAAATATGCTTAAAATAAATCGTCTCATAACGTCAAAACATTAGTGATTTGTCTGCTGCAAAGTTATAGCGAAAAAACGAAAAAAGGCCCGCATTTCAGGGTCATTCTTTCATTTTCAAACAACTGGTTATCAAACACTTGAAAAAGAAAAAGGTCATTTGGGGGTCATCTGAATTCCAGGGGTTCAAAAAAGGCTTGAAAAAGCAAGATTTTGGATGAATAGGAGGATAAATACTGAGGAAAATGAGTACCTTTGCGTCATCAAATGAAATCATCTGATTCAATCTATTATGGGAACGATTAATTTCACGCAGATTCTGAGTGCAACGCTGGTATTGCTGAGTATTATCGACATCGTGGGCTCGATACCCATCATCCTGCAGTTGAGGGACAAGGGGCGCCACGTGGATGCCACCAAGGCCACCCTCTACTCCACCCTGCTGATGGTAGGTTTCTACTACGGCGGCCACTGGTTGCTGCGCATCTTCAACTGCGATATCCACTCGTTTGCCACGGCAGGCGGTTTCCTGATGTTCTTGATGGCCCTTGAGATGATCCTTGATGTGGAGATCTTCAAGAACAACACGCCCAACAAGGGAGCGACGATGGTGCCCATGGTGTTCCCGCTGATTGCCGGTGCCGGTGTGCTGACGACGCTCATCTCGCTCAAGGCGATGTATGATGACGTGAACATCTTCATCGGTCTGGCCATCAACATGGTATGGGTGTTTCTCGTCATCAAGAGCACCGGCAAGATCCAGAAACTGTTGGGCGAGGGCGGCATGATGTTCTCGCGCAAGTTCTTCGGCATCATCCTGCTGGCCATAACCGTTTGTAGGATTAAATAACTAATTATATCTTTGCAGTGTAATTAACAACAACACTTAACACTGTAAAGATATGAAAACTTTTAAGATTACATTTTTTGACAAGAACCTTGACGTGTACGAGGTAAAGACGTATCACAACGTTATCAACCAATCTGAAATGATGCTGAACATTGCAAGCATTATTGACACGCTTGAATTGTTTGAGGCAGTGAAGGCAGAGGCTGAAGGTATCAACTACACCCAAGCAGTGAACAGTCTTTTACCTTATGATTTGGAGGAGGTAAGGGCATAAATTAACAATGGGGGTGGACACAACACCGCCCCCATTCAACCGTTTAACTATTAAATGAAAACGATTATGGCTACTTCAAAAAATAACGCAAAGGCTATCATTTGGGGACGTGTTTCTACCATTGCCCAAGAAATTGAGGCACAGGTCAACGACATGATACAGCAAGCAATTGGAGACGGTTACAAGCGTGAAAACCTCATTGTGATAAAATCAAAGGGAGCAAGTGCAAGAAAACTGAACCAATTATATATTCAGGAAGTTGAGGAATTGCTCGAGACCCTGAAAAGTGACCCCACCATTAACTGTGTATATGTGTGGGAAGTTTCACGCCTTGCCCGTGTTGAACTGCCTTTTTACCAAATGAAGGACTATGTTGTAAAAAACAAAATTCAGTTAATCGTGCGTACCCCTGAAATACACCTGTTGCGTGAAGACGGGACGGTGGACTTATCACAGGAGGTTATCTTAAATTTGATGGTCACGCTTGCAAAGCAAGAAATGGAAATCAAAGAAAAGCGTTTTGAGCGTGCAAAACGCACAAATGCAGAGCAAATGAAATTCAGCGGTGGCGCAAATGTAAAGTTTGGTTATACCCTTGACGCTAATAAAACCTATATCATTGACCCTGAACAGGCTGAAATTGTCAGGTTGATTTATTCCTTGTATTTGCAAAGCGACATGGGCTACAGCCGTTTGAATGAGGAATTAAAGCAGCGTGGCATTAACCTCAGAACGGGAATGGTTGCAAACATTCTCAGTGATAAATCATATTTGGGTGAATGTAAAACACCCCGTGGATTAGTGAGAAAATACCCTGTTATCATTGACCGTGAAACATGGGAAAAGGTGGAGGCAAAGCGTGGCAACAATGACCGCGAGGCAAACAAAAGCAGCAAATATTTCTTTGCGTCACGTCTTATTGTGTGCCCTGATTGCGGCAAACATTACATTGTGACGGGCACAACGGGCGTATACAAGTGTATGGGCGCATGGTCTAAGGAGTGCGACAACAACACGCAAATTAAAGTCAATACGCTTGACTCCCTTTTGTGGTATGATGTCCACAACGATTTGTTAATGACCCTTACCTTTAACAAGGCTGAAAAGGTTGCTGAATATCAGAAAAAAATCAATGTCTTTGAAACTAAAATCAAGGCGTGCGAAAGTGTCATTGACGGGGTTGAGACCAAATTGAACAAGGTTGGTGAACTGTATGAGGTTGGTGTTTACAACCGTGAAAAAATGATGGCAAAGACAAATGAAATAAGGTCTGAGGCACAACAGGCAGAAAACGAGATTGCAGGTTACAAGGCACAAGTTGAGAACCTGCAAACACTCATCCAAACCCTGAATGACGGTGGCAACATTCTTGACCGCTTGAACGCCTCAGATGAGGAAATCAACAACGTTGAAAACCTCAAAGAAATGTATAATATCATTCACAGTTTCATTTCTAAGGTGGAAATAACAGAGTGCCCATTGAAGAGTTCCAAGTACGTCAAGAAAATTGTCATTACCCATGTGAGCGGTGAAGTAAAAACATATTATTACTATTACAGGAAACAGACGGGCACAAAGATTTTTGCAGGGCCTTCAGTGAATGACCCTGAGGCAAGACAATCACTAATTGACCGTGAAATGTTTGTCCCAATGGACTATGATGACGATTTCAAGGAAATAATCAGAATACCGTCAAAATACGTTCCCACGGGCAACAAACGTGGCCCCAAAAAGGGGACAAAATACAACAGGCGCAAAAAGACAAATTGATAGTAAAACAGGGGTGGGAGTTTTCCCACCTTTTTTGTATCTTTGCGGTTTGAACTATAAAAACAAAGATTATGGCAGAGAACAAGAAATTTTATTTGGTGTATCGTGAAGACGATTTTGATTGCAACGGCTGTGATTTCAATGTCTTTATTTTTGAAGAATTTGAGACCGCCCGCAAAACGTATCAACGCATTATTAACGATTACATTGCAGGTTGGTTGAGTGAAAAGGTTGGTGACGATTTAGAGCCATTGACCAATGACGTTGTAATAACCCGTGACGATTATTCAATAAAAGTTGTGGACACTTACAACAACCATTATTTCAAAGTGTGGATGGACGATGCACCCCGTGAGGTTATAACAGAAAACACAAGCGGCAAATCTTCATTGTGGTAACAAAAAACCCCACCGTGTTTCACAACATGGGCGGGGAAAAGATAGTTAAACGTTATATCCCAATATGAGAGAATTGATTAAAACTTACTTATAACATAATATGGCATAAGACCTACAGAAGTAGTCATATATAAATAGTCGCAAAGTTTCAAAAGTTCAAGTTTCATTGAAATTTTTTGGAACTTTTTTTTGGTGCAGTTGGTTGTGGCAATCCTGACAAACCGCAATGAGGTTTTCAGGGTCAAGCAGCCGTGACAGGCGTTCCCATTCCGCAAGCCCATAGTCAAAAGGTGAATTGACATGGTGGACGTGTTCACAAGGCGTTATTTTCCCATGTTGAAGGCACACCTCACACAATGGGTTTTCCATTCTGTAAAATTCCGATAAGTCCCGCCACTGTTTCAATTGATAAAGTTTTTGACGGTCTTTGCGTCTCTGTGACGGTTTGGGTTTGTTCTTTTTAATGGTTGGCATATCATTATATATAATGTGAAATTATTGAGGTATCAAGCCATGACAACAGGCTTGTTTGACGGGAATGAAAAAGGTTGGTTGTTTAACCTTTTCACGTTGGTCATTTCGCGGGTCATATTCAACAGCGTTAATTTTCCAATTCTTTATTTTAATATCGTTCCAATTCAACTGTGTCAGGTCAAAAATGAAATACTCAGAATCGTTCAATAAAACGATGTACAGCGGTTTTTCAATGCTCATGGTATCATCAATCAGGTCGCAGTATTTAGAGCATTTCAGGGGCAAAGTATCGTATTTCTCCATGTCTTGATTTCTTGCCTTTATTTCAACGTTGAAATACCTGTTTTTTCCTTGCTTATTGCAGTAGTTAAACCGCATATCTGACGGGTCAAGTTGTTTTGTTTGGGTAAACTTTGGGTCATACCCTGACAGTATGCTTTGAAATACTTGTTTTGCCTGTTGATAGTCTGTGTCCTCCTGTTGGTTTACTTTCTTGTTTTTGATTTCATTTGCCGTTGTGTGTGTCATGCGTTGTGTGTGTTATGGTTTTATTTCAGTTCCCTCAGTTTTGCGCCCTGATGCTCAATGTTGCACAGTGTGCCGTGGTTGTGTATTTGGTCGCTTATGTACTCAAGCCGTGCAAAGCGTTCACACTGTTGTTTGACTTCATGGGTAAAGTGTCCCATTGCGATTGCTGCAAGCACCATGACGATGGTCACCAAGTGCATAAAGGTTGATTTTCTTTTTTCCATATCTGTTTTTTGGTTTTTATATATAAATAGCATTGAAGTTGAAAAAATCACATGGGTTGAAAAAATTTTTCCCTCGCGCGCGCGCGCGTGATTATCAAGATACATTATTAAATGGGGCGACCTGTAAAATTTTTGATATGTGCAATAGCTGAAAGAGACTTTAACTTTTGTTAACGGTGGAAATTTGGTTATTTCAAACTTTTGACGTATCTTTGCAACACATTTAAGATAAGGCGCGAAATCGCCGCAAAATGTTAAAGGTGATTTCAAGCGCGCAAACTTAAAAAGTGCAACATCAAACCTGTTGGGAAAAGGTCTTGAAGTTGCAGCCCCTCAAGAAGGCGATTCCCATAAACCTTTTTGAAATTAAGTTAAAAAGAAGTTGCGTTTTTAACGTAACAGGCAACCTTCGCGCCCTTTTTTGAATGTTTTTAGGAATATAATTTTTAGAAAAAAATAACATTATGAAAAAGAATTTTTTTATTGTCGCTAATTGCAGCGACACAGAGTGTGAATTTTTGGCAAATATGTTTAAGTTTGCCGCTGTTGCTAACAAGGAAGGCCGCGACACCATCGTTGGTTTTACCTACCATCTAATGCCCGCGAGCATAGAGGAGGAGCACGGTTATATTAGGTTAGTGCCCACCTCAGAGGTTGAAGGCATGGAGCACTGCAATAACCTTTATATTTACGTCCGTGACGCTGAATTGCCTAAACTGATAAGGTACTTCAGAACAACGGTAATGGGCAAAAAGACCCGCGACAGCGAGGAGCAAATCATCGCTTTCACAAACTCACTGACACCTGACTTTTGTCACCTGCTTGACGATTATGAACAGGCGTGGACAGTGAACAATCAGACGGGTTTGCGCCAAATTCTGAAAATGAAAATTGCGGAGGCTTGACCCTGAACGATTTTGATTTCAATTGTTTCATTTTTAAATTAAATTGATACTTGTTTGTAAAATGACTGCCCGTTGTGAAACGCGCAGTTTCTTTTTTGGTTTTTCAGTTTTTTTGTAGTATATTTGCAATAAACGTTGAACTTTTGAAAAGTTGATGCTATTTATATATAAAAACGGTTGAAAGCGATTGCAACGCTTGGGGCGGGTTTTCTGCATTTACCGCCCCCATGTCAACCCAATAAAGCAGAGCAAATAAAAACAAAATAATGCAGAAAAATGTCAAAGAAAAAATTATCAGACAGTCAACTTGAATTGATTGCACTTTTGCCAAAGGGATTGCCCGCCATGACAGACGGGGCGAAACTCGTATTATCTAACATCATCAAATGGTATGGTACAGACTTCACAAATGAAAACGGTTATGTTTATCGTTCAAATGCTGATATGATGAAAGACACTGAGATTGGCGGTAAAACGAGACTGACAAACGCAATCAGGGAACTTGAACTAAAGCAGTTGATAACAGTAAAACGGGGCAAATTTGGTGACAGAACCACCGCGACTGAATACAGGTTGAACAAGGAAATTGAGCAAAAAATCAACTTCAAATCTGAAAAAAATTGTGGTACTATAACGGAAAATTCCATTGGTACTATAAATGAAATTTGTGGTACTATAAAACAAAATTGTGGTACTATAACGGAAAATGAGACCATTGCCAAACTGAAAGAAGAAAACCAACTTTTACAGTTGAAAATCAGTGAATTAGAAACAAAAATTGAGATATTAACCAATAAGATTGAAATCATGGGTAAAAATTTTTATAGTACCACAGATGTAGACACAGATTCAGAATACTATTACAAGGGTATACTATCTAATGCTTTAGATACTAGTTTAGAGCCTGAAACGTCAAACGCTGTTGATAGTTCTTTTTCTTCATTAAATTTTGAAAAAGAAAACCATGCGGACACCAACACCACCAATGAGGACGTAACCCCTTCAATCAGTGAAGAAACCCCAAAACCTGAAACTATTTCAGAAAGTATTTCAAGCGGTGTTTCACAACTGTCTGAAAAGCCTGTATATATTCAGCCTTTGAATGAAAATCCCCCCCAAATTGCGCCGCGCCCCCCCTTTAATGATTGGTTTGCGGGCATTAAGCGTGAAATCAGGCAAGGAATTTTTCAGTGGTCAATAACCCTGACTGACGATGTGGTCAAAACGGATGACGCAAACATGATAGTCAGAAACGTTTTTGAAAATCACCCTGAATGGGAAAACTACGTTGGTCAGTTCCAATTTACAGATTTGACAACTGACGCAATCCGTTTAATGGAAAACAGGGTCAAAAATGCAGACGTTAGGCAAGCAATCAAAGAAAACCAATATCAAGAGCGTCACAAAAAAGTCATGGAACAATTACTCAAGACAGCGTGAAATAATATCCCAAATGGCACAGAAACGCCTTCAGAAAGCGTTTTGACCTCAGACATGGGCAACTTATCAAATGAACAAAAAGAAGGCGTTACGGGCGATTTATGACGTTTTTGGTCAAATCCCCTTGCGAAATCAACAAAAGACAGTATATTTGCAGCAATAACAACTAAACTTTGAACAGATATGAAAAAGATTTTGACATTTACGTTTATGGCAGTGGTCGCAATGACCATCATTTCCTGCAACAGTGGCAGCAACAAAGGAACTGAGACCAAAGCAGAGGAGGACAACGTGGTTGTTTCAACGGTCAATGTTGATTCAATTGAACGCATACCGCTAACTGAGAATTACAAAGACGTTTTAATGTACCTAATTGAATTGGGGTATTATGACGGAAGTGATGGCGGCATTGACAGCAACCGCAAAATGTATGACATTGCGTATTGCAAAAAGGACAACAGCATTGTTTATGTACTTTCAAAGGGCGATGCGTTTGAACGTGTGGACAAACTTTGGATTGAATGGGATAACGAGGAGGTGATGCCCAAAGGGTTAAAGGAACTTGAAACCGTTGAAAGCCGTGACGGTAAAAGTAAGTTTATCATTGGCAAATGGAAAAACTATTTTATATACAGCAGTGACGGGGTTAATTTCTTAGACACTGACGAGCCACAAAAGATAATTGATGACCAACTTTTCAGGCGCACAATTGGGAAATGATATAATAACCAAAGGATTTGATTTTGTGTGACCGTTCCACATGGGGCGGTCATATTTTTTTCGCTAATTCTTGACCTTTTGAAAACCTGAATCTATTTATATATAAAAACACATAAAGAAATATGATTTGGAAACCAATTGAAAATTTTGAAAACCTGTATGAAGTCAATGAGGATGGGCAGGTCAGAGGCTTAAAGCGGGGCAAACTCTTAAAACCCCAAATCAACAGGAAAACGGGATATCTTCACGTTCTGTTGTGGCGAAACTCAAAAATCAAACTCCATTACTTGCATCGTTTGGTTGCACAGGCTTTTGTTGAAAATCCACACGGGTACAAATACGTTTCCCACATTGACGGGGATTTGACAAATAACGCGGCTGAAAATCTGCAATGGATGGAAAAAACCACCCCCTACAAAAACAAAGCACGGCAGAAATGAAGGGTAAAAAATGCGTTTATAAACATCAAACTTGGATGTGGGACGCTTGGAAAGAAATAACAAAGGAAAAAATCAGGAACGGAAAAATGAACAAATATGAATTGGGATGGGTGCCTGAATTTTATATAATAACCTTCAAAAAAGAAATAGAAAAGGAAAATGAAACAAGCAGCGAGGACAAAAGCGATAACGAGTAAATACAACAGTTATTCAGAACCAACACGGAAATTCTTGCAATCAGTTGAAAAGTTTATCGTCAAAAAATACGGTGGCATTGAACCCCATTGGGATGGTCAATTACAACTATTGGCAACCAATTATGAATTATTCATTTTGGCAAAAACTCAGGTCAGGGAAGACGGTTTGATGATTAGGAACAGGTTTGGACAGTGGGACAAACACCCATTATTGCGACAAATAACTGATAGCAATATCCAATGTGTTAAACTCATTCACGAGTTTGGACTATCGCCCTCCGCATTGGGCAAAATCAAGGACACCAACGATGACGATGATGAGGAAAATGAATTGTTGCAACTGCTTACTGAATGACCATTGACCCCAAATATAAGGATTACCCAAACAAGGTGTTGCGCGGTGAAATAATAGCCTGTAATTACGTCAAATTGGCGTGTCAAAGATACTTGGATTATTTCAACCGCCCTGACCTTATATTTGACCCTGAGAAATGTGACCGTGTTATCAACTTCATTGGGAAATTGAAACACTTTACAGGCAAGCACAACGGCAAACCCTTTATCCTTGAACCGTGGCAACAGTTCATCATTTATTCCCTGTATGGGTTTTATAACTCAGACGGTACAAGGATGGTGAAAAACGCATATATTGAAGTTGCAAGAAAGAACGGGAAAACGGCATTGGTCGCGGCATTGTGCCTGTATCATTTAATCGCAGACCATGAGGCAAACGCACAGGTCATTTTGAGTGCCACAAGCGCAAAACAGGCGAAAATCTGCTTTGATATGTGCAGCAACTTTATAAAACCACTTGACAAAAAAGGTAAGTATTTCAAGCGTTTCAGGGACACAATAAAATTTGACGCTACAACCTCAAGTTTGCATATCGTAGCGGCTGACGCTTCACGCCTTGACGGTTATAACGCATCAATGTTTGTTTGTGATGAGTTGCATGAGTTCAAAGACGGGGCAGTTTTCAACGTTTTGCAAAGTTCCCAGGGCATGAGGGAAAACCCCATTGGCATTTGTATCACAACCGCGGGTTTTAACCGTTCATCGTTTTGTTATTCCATGCGTTCAAGCATGGTGGAATTACTCAACGGCAAAAAACGGGACGATTCACAGTTTGCAATCATTTTCACACTTGACAACGGTGACGATTATGAAAAAGAAAACGTTTGGGTCAAATCTTCACCCAATTTGGGCATTACCGTTAAACCTGATTATCTGAGGCAACAGGCACAGCAAGCCAAAAACAATCCAACACTTTTGACATCATACTTGACCAAGTTGCAAAATATATGGTTATCGTCATCTGAAGAATGGATTGCCGCGGATTATGTCTATAAAGCACAAAAACAATGGGACTTTCAGAACTTTGATGAGCCTTTTGCATATTTGGGCGTTGATTTGGGTGCAACGTCTGACCTTACAGCGGTGACGGTAATGATACCTGACGGGGGCAAGTTCTATTTCAGAAATTATTATTTTGTACCATCGGAGCAACTGACCGTGAACCCTAACAGGGAACTTTACAGGGTATGGCAGCAACAGGGGCATTTGTTCGCGACCAATGGCAACGTCACGGATTACGATTATATTTTGACACAGATTTTGAAGTTAAACGAGGCGGTGCAAATCGTTCAAGTCAGTTATGACCAATGGAACGCGACACAATTCGCAATCAACGCCACTGAGCAAGGAATCAATTTATTACCTTATTCAATGTCAATTGGCAGTCTTAACCGCCCAACAAAGGAACTTGCACGGCTCATTTTGTCTGACAAGGTTGTTATCTATCCAAACCCCATTGACAATTTTTGTTTTGAAAACGTGGTCATCAAGCGTGATTTCAATGACAATGAGAGACCCGCCAAAGAATCGTATAACAACAAAATTGATGGTGTTTTGTCAATGATTATGGCATTGGGTGGATATCTGACAACTGACCATTACGATAATTCAGTTATCGGTCTGAATTTTGGGACTTAACAAGATATTTATAATAAACAAGAAAACAGGAAAACACACATGGGAAAAATCAAACGATTTTTGGGAATTGAAAAGAGAGAGGAAAACACAACTGAACCCCTGCAATATTATACCCCGTGGGGCGAGGCGTTGACGTTTGGCACGATTGCCAACAGATACAGCGCAATGAACATCAGCGCGGTTTTCAGTGCAACCAACCTGATTGCAAACACAATCGCCATGTTACCAATCAAGGTTTTGACCAACTCAGAGACGGGCAAAAACGAGTTATCAAACCACCCGTTAAACATGGTATTTGGGGAAAAGGACAATGACAATTTACTTTCACGTTTCAACCTCATCAAATTGATTGTGCAGTCAGTGATTTTGAGGGGCAACGCCTTTTGTTATATACAGAGGGCACAGGATGGAACGGTTATGGGTTTGCGATACTTAGAGGCAAGCGATGTGACGATTTATTACCGTAAAGAAAAGGATTTGTTATATTACGATTGCCCCATTATCAGCAAAAAGCACATTGAGCCAATTGATATGTTGCACTTTATACTGAACAGTTATGATGGCGTTAATGGGGTCAGTGTTCTTTCATACGCAAATAGAACTTTAGGCATTACCAACGCGAGTGAAAACGCTGCAAAATCATTCTTTGAAAACGGAATGAACGTTAATGGCTTGCTCAAAGTCTTAACGCCCATAAACCAAAAGCAAAAAGATGAAATCAGACAGTCATGGCAGCAGGCTTATAACGGCAACGGTGGCGGTTTGGCTATCATTAACGGCAACATGGAATATCAGCAATTGACACTTTCACCTGAAGACAGCCAATTGTTATCTTCACGCCAATTCAACATTGCAGACATTGCCCGTTTCTTCAACATCAACCCCTTACTGTTAGGCGGTGAAAGCGGCGCGACTTATTCAAGCCTCGAGATGCTGCAAAACGCCTTTTTGGTGCATACCTTACAGCCTTATGTCGCAATGATTGAAAGCGAAATGAACCGCAAACTGTTGAAACCCTCAGAAAAGGATTTGACCATCATTTTAGAGACAAATGACTTGCTCAGGATTGACAAACAGGCACAGGCAAATTATTACAAAACGATGGTTGACTCAGGTATATTAAGCCGTAATGAAGTCAGAAAAGAAATCGGCTATAACGGTTTTGAGGGCGGCGATGAGCACACAATCGCATACAGCGACACGGCACAAAACACATTGGAAAATAACACGCAAAACGAGACCAACAGCGATGAAGAGAGTACCAATAAACAGTGATATTCATTTCAAGGTTAATGACATCAGGGGCATTGGTGAACATTTCACTATTACGTTCTACACCACCAATGAGGCGGTAAACATAACCAAAACTGACGCAAATGTAATAGACGGGAAAATCGTGTTGAACGGGTCAGAGTTAATGACACTTGGCGCGGGCGTTCTTAATTACACGCTTGAGAACATTGAGCAAAATGCAAATTTCAATGACGGTTATTTCAACAGTTCAAGCACGGGAACAACTGACTACTATTTGCAGGGCGGGGTCGTCATTCCTGACGGTGATGAACAACAAACGGTTATGGACATTGTGAACGGTTTGGCGCAATCACTCGCAAACGAGGTACAGAGGTCAACGGCACAAGATACCACCCACACAACGGACATTTCCGCATTGGTGGCAGAAATTCAAAACCTGACAACTGCATTGCAGGAACTAAACACACGAGAGTCGGGACATTATGGTGACCTTTACACAAAATGGATAACTGACCATTACCCGTTTTTGTCGCTACAAACAACGGTGGCAAATATGCAGGAAAATATCAGTGAAAATGAGGACGTAATCGCGGCAGCGTTCAATGAATTGCGAGAAATCACAAGGGAAAACGAGGTTGTAATCGCGGCAGCATTAAATAACATTTCAAACAGCAATCAATAAACATGGCAGACAGTCTAAAAACATTTCAAAATTACACTGAATATCTTAACTATATTCAGACAACAAACAATTATCCAAATGTCGCATACATCCGCGACTCAAATGAGGTAAGAATGAACCCGCTTGAGACAGCGGGACAAAGAACCGTGATTGACGTTGATACACTTTTCACTGCAACAACTGATTTATATGTTGGTGATTTGGTGACACGTCTTATTGTGCCTCCCGCATATTCAGCAATTGGGCAGTACTGTTGTTATAATTGCAGACGCTTGACGGATTTGGTTTTGCCAAACTCAGTTAAAACCGTGGGGACATCCGCATTTTATAATTGTCAGTCATTGGTGGCGTTGGAATGCACGGGAGTTGAGACCATTGCCGCAAACGCTTTTTCAAACTGTTATTCAATTCAGGTTATCAATTTGCCCGCGGTCAAAACAATCAGGTCATCCGCTTTTGGTTTTTGTCGCAATCTGCAACGTGTGACGCTTGGAATCAACACAAAGACAATTGAGACTTATGCCTTTTATAATGCGGGCGGTCAAGCGCAATTGACAAACATGACCATAACCTGCAAGGCTACAACACCGCCCACAATAGCGGCACAGTCATTCCCACCCACACAGTATATTACGCAAATCAAAGTGCCCGCCCAAAGCGTTGACGCATATAAGGCTGCAACCAATTGGAATCAGTACGCGGACAAAATAATCGCAATACCATCATAATTGAACCAATGGAAATCATAACAAACAACCAAATAATTCACCTGATAGCCTCAGAAGGAAAAGTTTTCAAACGCATTGAGGACGGGGTTATCATGGGCAAAGAAATTTATCTTGGCAACACCTACTATTTAGACGATGAGCAACTTGAAAACCCAATTGCAGAGGTCGCAAACGATTATGAGGAGGTTGATGAAAACAGCGTTGAGGAAAAGCAGGAAACAAGCGAGCAAATACGGCTGTTGAACCTGATTTTGTCCATACTTAACAGCGACATTTACCCATCAATTGATTGCGGGGAATACTAAATAAAAACCATACTTGAAAACAGCATACCATGAAACAGGAAAAAGAAATCAGAAACATTCAAAACCAAATCAGACGGGTTGAAAATTCAAGAACCGTTGAGGGCGTTGCAGTGGTATTCAACAATGATTCCGTTGATATGGGATTTATTGAACAGATAGACCCCACCGCCATTGACAATGACACCATAAAGAACAGTGACGTTTTCGCATACCTTGACCACAATGAGAACAGGGGCGTTTTAGCACGTTGCAAATATGGTCAGGGGTCTTTGGATTTGTGGATTGAAAAGGACGGTTTGCATTACCGTTTTGTTGCGCCGCAAACCCAATTGGGAGATGAATTACTCAGTTATCTTTCAAGGGGTGAAATTACGGCATCATCATTCGCTTTCACCATTGCAGAAAACGGTGAAACATGGACACGCGGGGAAAATGGAGAATACAGGCGCAGAATCACAAAGATTGACCGCTTGTTTGACGTTTCACCCGTGTTCACGCCCGCATACGAGACCACAACAGTTGCAAAACGCAAAGTTGAGGAATTGCAAAACCTTGAAACCAAACTTGACGCAATACAAAAAGAGTTTGATGATTTATTTGCGGCTAACGCTTGAAAAAATCAAACCAACATGATATTTATAATAAGAAAAACACATTGAACAAACATGAATAGTTTGCAGATAAAAGACAAAAGGGCACAGTTATACAATAGTGCCAATGACATAATCACAAGGGCAAAAACAGAGGTGCGAGACCTCACAGACGAGGAAACACAAACCCTTGAGGATTACAAAGAACAAATCAAGGGACTTGACGAGGAACTGAAAAAACTTCAGGACAGATTGGCAAACCTTAGATTTGACATTGACGAGGATGAAGAAAATGAAGAAAATGAAACCCCGTCAAACGATGAAGACACAGAAAATAATGAAGAAGAAAACAAAGAACGTTCTATGAAAAAGGAAAAATTTAGTTTAGTTCGCGCAATCAGAAGTATTGCCAACAATCAGCAACTTGACAGCCTGACACAAGCAGTTATCGCAAAGGGTAGCGAGGAGGCACGCAAGGCAGGAATTGCAACACAAGGTCAAATCGTACTGCCTGAGAGCCGTGCAGCCGTAACCGTTGCAACTGAGGGCGTTGACGTAGTAGCAACTGACCTGTTTGATATTCTTATGCCACTAAGAGCCAAAAACGTACTTATCCAAGCAGGTGCAAAATTTATGGGTGGCTTAGTTGGTGATGTTCAGATACCCGTGATGTCTGCCAATAACGTAACATGGAAGGGTGAAGTTGCCGCAGCCACTGACGGGGCAGGTACATTTACAAACGTTAAGTTGCAACCAAAGAGACTGACCGCTTATGTCGATATTTCAAAACAGATGCTTGCACAGAATTCCGAGGATGTTGAAAACGTAATCCGTCAAGATATTATCAACGCCATTAACACCAAACTTGAGGAAACCATTCTTGGCAATGGTGACGGTAAAGAGGGCGGCACAAGCATTGTTGCACCTATTGGCATGAGAAACGGCGTAACCGCTGCAACCGTTGCAGATTTCGCAGACCTTTGCGACCTTGAATCAGACGTTGAAGACGCAAACGTGCTCGGTGAATGTGTTTATGTCATGTCAAACAAGGCAAAAGCCGCATTGCGTGGAATGATTAAAGGCACTAACGGAACGGGCATGGTTTACGAGAATGGCAGCGTTGACGGTACTAAGGCGTTTAACACTTCACATCTTGGAAGTACCAACACCGTAATTTATGGCGATTTCAGCAACCTTGCAATTGGCTCATGGGGTGGAATAGACATCACGATTGATAATTTTACTCAAGCAACAGCAGGTAAGGTTAGAATCGTAGTAAACGCTTTCTTTGACGCAAAGAAACTGCGTGCAGACGCTTTTGCAGTGGGTACAATCAACACCGGTGCCTAATTAGGAACTTAAAAAATAACATATACAAAACCACTTCAATATAAATGTTATACTTACAACTTTATCAAGTGAAAAAACACTTGAACATAAACGAGGAATGGCACGATGACGATGAATATTTGTGTGACCTGATTGACGTTGCACAAAACATTGTCCAAACACATATTGACGTGGAATTGCAGCAATTGGAAAATGGGGACGGTGAATTGCCGCCCCCACTAATCCAAGCCATGTTATTACTAATCGGCAACTTTTATGCAAACCGTGAGAGCGTCACATTTGCGGGTGCAACACCACTGCCACACGCCTTTGAATACATCATTGCGCTTTATAAAAATTACAATGGCCCAACGGAGGGGACTACAACAATATGATTGCAGGAAGGTTGAACGAGGTTGTGAGAATCTTTGACGCTGTTGAAACCGTCAATGAATATGGTGAACGTTCAATTGAATACGTTGAACGATACACAACGCGGGCAAAGGTTGAATTTAACAACGGCAACAGGGGCAAGGAAAATGATGAAATCGTTTTTTCTTACTTCAAAACGTTCAATTTGCGGTCATACGTTCCCGTCACAGAAACTTCACTGATTGAGTGGCAGGGCAAGCGGTACAGGATTTTGACCATTGAGGCACGGCGCGAGTATAATGACCTTCTCATCAACACAGAGTTAATCAATGAATAACACCGTGGACATAAACAGCGCACAGGTTGACCAACTGTTAAACACACTTGGAGACACAGCGACCACAAACAAAATCATGTTTGACGCAATCAAGGCGGGTGCAGAGGTTTTGCAGGAAAACACCATCAACCGTTTTCGCGGGGCAATGGGCAGCGTTGCAGACCACACAAACCGTTGGAACGGCAAACCCTTTTGGGCGGGCGTTATCGTAAGCACTGAAAAGGCATACCTTGAGGCAAAAGTCTCTATCATGGGCGACCACCGCATGAAATGGTTTGAAAAGGGCACAAGCCAAAGACAGACCAAAGGGCGCAAAATTACAGGCTATCAGAGAAACAGGGCAATAAGGGAAGGAAAAGGACACAACACGGGCGCAATCAGTGGCAAATGGTTTTTCAAATCAGCACGTCAAAACACAAACGCCATCGATGAGGCAATAACGCAGTCCATAAATAACGCATTAGCAAGTTTGAACACATGAAAAACTTTAAGGTTGGAAAAGAGTTAATAACCATACTGAGCGGGTCAAGCGCGGTGACGGATGCAGTGGGCAACAAGATTTTCCCATTGGTGGCAGTCGCTAACACAACATTTCCGTTTATCGTCTATCGCAGGAGTTATTACACCCCCGCCAATAACAAAGATTACGAGGGTGAAAAGGTAGGCGTTGAGATTGTGGTTTGCAGTCCCAAATACGATGAGGGCGTTGACATTGCTGATAAGGTGGCAACAGCCGTGAACCACGCGAGAACAAACATGGTTGAAGACATAACCATTCAAAACATATCTGAAAACTTCATTGATGACGTTTTCACACAGCAAATCAATATTGAAGTTTCATTGAAAGACACACAAGAATAAAACCAAAATAGTACTATTGAATTATGAAAATACAAGGTGGAAATTTAATGTTATTCATTAACGGTGATTCTATCGCATACGCTACCAATCACACGTTAAACATTACCGTTGAGACCAAAGACACAAGCAACAAGGATGAAGGCGGTGGCAATTGGGTATCAGAGGAGGCAGGCTTGATTTCATGGGAGGCTACAACTGAAAACCTTTACAGTGAAGAAGGTGAAGGCAACACCTATGCAGACCTGTTTGACGCTATGATTGCAAAAACCCCAATCCCTGCAATTTTCTCACTGAAAAACGAGGCATCAACCGTGACAACTGTACCTTCAGGCGGTTGGAATCCAAAAGCCCCAAAATATCAGGGAAATGTAATTATCACCTCATTACAGTTGAACGCGCCAAATGGCGAATATGCCACATTTACGGCTAACTTCAAGGGCGTTGGCGCACTGACAAAGGTGACCACTAACAACTAATAACAGACATTAGCATTGAAAGAAAATGGCAGTATCATTCAACGGTATTGCCATTTTTACCATTCCAAAGATATTTATAATAAAACCAACAAAGAAATATGAATACAACAATTAAAATCAACGGTACTGATTACCGTTTCAAGTACACAATCAGGAGCCTTTTTATTTTTGAGCAAATCACGGGCAGACCGTTCAAGATTGAAACCCTGCTTGATAACTACCTGTTTTATTATTCCATGCTTTTAGCCAATAACCCTGATAACACGATGTCATGGGACGATTTTCTTGACGCTTTGGACAATGACCCAACCCTTATGATTGAAATGAACAGGATTGTTGAAGAACAGAGAAAACAATCAGAGTTGTTCAATACCTCAGAGGAAAATGACGGTGACGGTGAAAAAAAAAACTAAGCGTTTCAGAACTGTTTGCGATTCTAACGCTGCAATGCAAATTCCCACCTGATTATGTGCTTGACGTTATGGAATGGTACGAGATTTCCGCAATAATGAAATATCAGTATTATTCAGTTAAGGACGGATGGGAACAGGCGCGATTAGTCGCTTACATGGTGGCACAGGTGAACAGCAAAAAGACATTGACCATGACAGATATATTGCAATTCCCGTGGGAAAAGGAAGAGGACACCGTTGAACACAAAACCGCCATAACCAAAGAGGAAATTGAACAACTCAAGGCAGAGGCTCAACAGTACATGAAAACACAAAATAAAACAGTTGAAAAACGAGACATGACAAATGGCTGATTATGTTGTTACCCTAACGGGCAAAGATAATTTAAGTGATACCATCAAAACCGTCAAACAGGAATTGAACAGCGTTGGCGGGGCAACTTCAAAACTTGACCAAATCCAAAAGAAGTTTGACACCATCCAAAACTCAACTGCCCCATTGAAAAAGCAGTTGAGAGACCTGAAAACCATAATGGCAGAAATGAACATGAATGGTTTAACCAACACTGACCAATTCACAGAAATTGCCAAATATGCGGGTAAGGTATCAGACGCGATTGGTGACGCATCAGCTGCAACAAAACGCTTTGCGGATGATACGTTTGCATTATCCGCGGCAGCGGATGCCATGCAGGTTGTTGCAGGGGCGGGAAATGTCATGGTTGGTGCTTTGGGTGCTTTTGGCGTTGAGTCTGACAAAGTGCAACAGGCAATTTTGAAAGTTCAATCAGCAATGGCAATTCTTAACGGTGTTCAAGGTATTGCGAACAAGTTAAACAAGGATTCTGCCCTCATGCAAGCAATCAAGGCAATCAGGTTAAAGGCTACAACAGCGGCAACCAATGAGGCAACAGCGGCACAGATAAAAAACAATTTGGCGGTATTGGCTAATCCTTACGTCGCGGCAGCCGCGGCACTTGCAGCACTTGCAGCGGCAATAATATATTACACGGGAAAAGCAAACGAGGCAACAGACGCACAAAAGGGCGTTGATGAGGCGATAAAGGCAAGTTTGGACGCGACCAAAAAGGGTTACGAGGCTTACATGAAAACCAAAATTGAACTTGACCAACTGAAGACTACGTTGGACAAATTCAGGGGCAGCAAGGAAGAGGAAAAGAAACTTGTCAATGACCTCAATTCAAAGTATGGCAACGCACTTGGAAAATACAAGAGTTTGAACGATTGGAAGAAGGCATTGGCTACAACTTCACTGTATTATTGCCGTGTCATGCAAGCAGAGGCAAAACTCGCGGCACTTAATACGGAGGCTTATGGCGCATACGCAAAAGCGATGGCGGGCGAGGATTTTGAACAAAACATGGCAAAGTTCAAAAAATTACAATCACTTGCTGAAGACGCACTTGATGACGTGAATTTCTACAAAAGCCAATTGAGCATTGCACAAAAAAACGCGGGTGCAATCGTATCAGATACCCCCACCAAAACAACCAAAACCACAAAATCAACATCAAAAGGCGGTGGCACTTCAAACACTGACAAAAAAGAACCTGATTTTGAAACGGACAGTTTGGCAGACTATCAGGCGCAATTAAAGGCAATAAACGAGCAATTGAGCAAACAAAATTTGTCGCTTGCTCAACAAAACAAACTGTTGAAGGAGGCGGCTGAATTGGAAAACCGCATTGCCATAATAAACAAGGGGCGTGAAAACATCAAAAGTGGCGCATTAGACAAGGCGTTGAAACCCACATTGGCGGGCATTGACCTCAAACCCCAAATTTCAAACGAGGACATACAGACAGCCATGCAGAAATTACAGGCTGATTTGGACAAGATACACCCCACCGTCACCATTAAAACCAATCTTGAAAAAATGCAGGATGGTTTGGAAAAGGGCGCGTTTATGTTAGATAAGTTTTCACAGTCTGCAAGCAGTTTGGCAAGCATTACAGACGATGAGGGAATTGCAGTGGCGGGCATTATCGCAAAGGCTGTTGCACAAATCGCATTGGGTGCAGCAACGGCAACGGCACAGGCGGCAGAGTTGGGACCGTGGGCGTGGATTGCTTTTGGAGCAACCGCAATGGCTGAAATGATTGCAATGATTAGCAGCATACACAGCGCGACAGGTTATGCAACGGGCGGTGTTGTGGGCGGCAACTCAAACAATGGTGACAGGGTTTTAATCAGGGTGAACAGTGGTGAAATGATACTTAACAAAAGACAGCAAACCAACCTTTACAACGCCATTGCAAGCGGTAATATTGGAGGCGGTGGCGGTACTTCAACAGTGTCATTCAGGTTGAGAGGTGCAGACATTTACGGAGCACTCAAAAATTACAGTGCCATTAAGGGCAAAAGCGGAATAATCACAGGAATCAGTTAATTGAAGTTATGACGATACAGGGCACATTTTATGATGAAGACAATAACGCCATTCAGGTTGAAATCGTGAAAGACGATGGCAACAATGAGACTTTAACCATTGGGGAAAACGGTTTATATTTTGCGGGTGAACCCATAACCATTGAAACTGATTTGACAAGCACGTTTGACCCAATCATTAGAAAATCTTGTACCATCAATTTACTCACTGACTACTACATTGGTGATTTGCTTTGGGCAGAGAATCAACAAAACATCAACGTCACCATAATGCGCGGCAGCGACATTATTTTCGCGGGGTTTGTTGAGCCAAACACCTTTTCACAGCCGTTTGTTGAACTTGATGAGTTTTCAATCAACTGCATTGACGCACTGAGCGCACTGCAATATTACAATTTCAAGGATATCAGACTTGACGATTACGCACAGGCAAAGAGCGAGGCGGGCAACATTACGTTTTATCAGATTATCATGCAGTCAATCGCAATTGCAACGGGAACGCAAAACATGAACCCCGCCCGCGTTGGGTGGCGTGTTTTCCATGATTGTTCAAAGGGTCTGACATCAAGCAATCAAGAAACCGTCTTCAGTGATTTGGGCATTTCAGAAAGTTATCTGTTAGGTGAAACCTTTGATGACATTTGGACGTGTGAGGACGCAGTTAAAGAGGTGTTGCAATACCTCAATTTGCACATCATACAACAGGGCGTTTGCTTTTATGTGTTTGATTGGAACACGCTAAAAAATAGGCGCAATATTTGGTATTGTCTGAACACAAACCGCCCTGAGCTGACAATCCAACCGTCAAACGTAACCATATCAAACCAAATGCACGGTGCAAACGATACGTCAATAACCGTGTCAGACGTTTACAACCAAATAACGGTTAATTGCGACCTCGAGAACATTGAAACCGTGATAACTTCACCATTGGATGACGATTCACTTACTTCACCATATTCAGGAAAACAGTTGTATATGCGTGAATATATAAGCGAGGGCAACGGGACAACAGCGTTAAATGCATTTCGCGACATGGTAAAGGAAAACGGGGCAACTATTACATACGATAAAGCCAAATATATTGATTGGTATCTGAGAGTTATGAACAATCCCAATTGGATTTTGCACACCAATAACGGGACTGGAAACATTATGGACACCATCAAAAACACGGCTGAAACGTACAGCAACGGCAAATATATCAACCAATGGAAAATTCCCCACATACTGCATTATAACAGGCTTTGGTCTTCAATTCTCAGGATGGGCAGCATTGAGCGTGACGCAAAAGTCAAAGACAATGCACCAACGGCAAAAGTATCAATGAACGATTATTTGGTTATTGCCGTGAACGGAAATGAAGTTGATGACAACAACAACGCAGTTCCCACCGTCTCAGAGTTGCAAAACCATTCCCCATTGATTGAGTTTGTGGGCGGCAATGGCGGGGTCTTTTCACCTAACGATGATGACACAACAAATTATCTTGTGTTTAGCGGTAAAATCCTGTTGCAACCTATCACAACAGAAAGTTATACAGCGGGAAATGCAACGGGATTCACTGCCATGAAACAACGTGCAAACCAAAGTGGCAGTTTTTGGGTGCATACAGTCCCAAGTGATAACAATGAAGACGGGCGTTTATACACCCGCAAATTCTTTACAACGGAAAACCCAAGCGACACCCCAAATGAAAACGCGTGGTTAAACGATATGAGTTTGCAACCGTGGACAAAGGACAAAGCAAACCACCTGTTGCAATACAATTACAGTGAGGCGTGGGGCACTCAAGACACAGTTGCAAAACTGCCCATCCTTGAATGTGAACTTATCATTGGCAACAAACGCCTGATTGAAACAGACATTGACCAATGGGGCAACAGTACGTTTGAATGGGTGACATTGGGCAGTGAACCAACTGAAACATACGAGGGCGAAACGTACACAATCACAACCTTCACATTGGGCGTTAACCCCAAAATTGGTGATTATATCATTGGCACGGAATTTCAGTTGCAAAACACCATATCAGTTGAAATGAACGTTGATGCTGAAGGCACGGCAATTCCAATCAAGAAATCTGACAACCTTAGCGGGGCAATACAATTCAGAATTCTTGGCCCTGTAAACACAACGTGGAATGACATTACAAGAAGACACCCCACATGGTTTAGACACACGGCATGGTATGAAAACAACAAAATCGTTTTGGCACACTTGGAATCCATAATGATAAAGGATTTGAGTTGCAAAATTTATTCTGACAATGCGCTTGCAGAGACGTTTGACAATGATGAATTGATTTATGTTTCAAATGAGACTGACCGCTATATTAACAAGCACGATGACACAGAATTTAAGTTTATCACACAACCCACATCTGACGATATAATCACAAAGGGACTTAAAGGCGGCGCAAATATCAACGCGGTCATTGACATGAACAGCGGCACACCCATTGCGTCAATATACAACGCCACAACGCTTGAAACAGCCAAAGCGGAGGAACATTACGTTGACCAATATTACAATGAATATTCAACCCCAAAATTGGAACTGCAAATGACAGTCCACAACAGCAACACAATCAATTGGCGCAACAATTATCAGTCAATCCCGCTTGACAAAAATTTCTATGTGGTAGCCATGAATGAAGACGTGAGGAGCAACACCTCCACAATAAAACTAAAATCCAAGTAAAGAAATATGATTGAAGTAAAAAGTTTTGGTAAAAAGAAAGCGACACCCACCGTTTCAACCACTTCAAACGGTGGCGGTGGATTTGCAAACATAACCGTCAAAACGGATGAGGTCAAAGGGGTCAATATTTGGGGACAGTACCATGACCACACAGGGGACGTTGACGGAGATTTAACCGCAAATGGTGATATTGTATCAACGGGCAAAATAACAGCCTCAGAGGGGCAAATAAACGGCAATTTGGGCATATCAGGCAACACAACCATTGACGGGGACATTTCCGCGACCAATGGCGATTTTTCAGGCAACATTAGTGCAGACGATGGCGATTTTGGCGGTGATATTCATTGCACTGATATTGATTGCGACGCGATATATAGCAATGACATTTCAACAGAATATTTGACCGTCACCAAACAGGCGCATTTTTTCAACCTGACCATTGATGAGATTAAAAGCGTGGGCGGGCAAATCATACTGAGTGCAGCAAACGCCACAATTGACCATGTTGAGCAGCAAGGCGGGCAATATATACTTTGTTGGAAAAAGGACGATGGGGAAAAAGGCATATCAAACCAATTCAAACGCCTTGACCAAGTTATTTGTCAGACCTTTGACAAAACAGACCTTGAAGGCGTTGTGGAAAACAAATATTATTGGGGTTTGGTCACAACAGTTGGTGAAGGCTCATACACTGAAAACGGTGAAGAAATTGAATGTAATTATATCGCACTTTCACCCGCTGCAAATGAGTTTGACGGGTCAAGCGTTCCCGCAAAAGGCGATAAGATTTGCCAATTGGGATATCGTGGAACGGATGACCCCGCGAGACAATCAGCAATCATTTTGAGTGCCTACAAATCACCTGACCCAAACGTTGACGCACCGTCAATTGTGCAGTATGCGGGCATTAACTCGTTTAGTCTTGACGGGTGCATTGTCAACCAAATGTCCCCCACTGAAAACGTTTTCACGGGCAATTTCAGGGTTGTTTCAAACGGCACAACCTCAGACGTGGTTGACCTCATACAGGGACAACACCCACAAGTCATTGCAGACAGTGAACAGGCGTGGATTATGGCGGATTCAAGCGGCAAAACCTATTACAGTACAGACTATCAAAACCTCCCCACAACAATTCAGGCGTATTTGGGTAGTACGTTAATTCCTTACTCGGAATGGGTGACGGGCAGTCAAATAAAGTTCAAAAACAAAACATTGAGGTTGACAGGAACTGCCCCCGCAATTTCAACATTTTCAGGCATTGGTATCAGTTCAATAACGAGAAACACAAATGACGTTACGTTAAGTTGGTCATATTACGGCGATATATCAAGCACTTACAACACAGAAACGGGTCAATATGACACAACAAACAACGGCACAACAGAAAATAATCAAGCGTTGGAAATCACAATCAAATTCACGCATAACGGCACAACATACACAGTGCAGAAAAATGTACCATTCAACGTGATAAAAGCAAGCGCGGTGACACAGGGTGCAGACGCTGAATTTGACCGTTTAATGATTGATAAATTGGACTTGACCGTTACATTGGACAACAAACTGACCTGCAAGGTTAATGCAAAGGTTTATCACGTCAAAGGTGGAAGTATTGAACAACTGACAGACTTGACAGACTACACCGCAAACATTCTATTGTCAAACAGCACAACCGTCACACTGACAAAAACAACCTATTTTTACAGGACAACAAATATTTCAAACGCTTATAGCAGTATGACCAACCCGCCCACATCTGCAACCCTGAGACTGTATAAGAACGGCACATTGGTTGATGAGGTGGCAACACAAATCAAGTTTGACGCGGGCAGTATCTTTACAATCACAGACAATGCCATAACAAGCGCGGTGCAACAAGCACAGACATACACGGATGGACAGATTACAAACGTTAGTGCAGACATTTCAAGGATTGAACAAACGGCAAACAGCATTTCAACCCGTGTAACCAACATTGAAAACGATTATGTTACCTCCTCAGAATTGCGACAAACCGCTGACAACATACAGTTAAACGTCTATGACGATTTATTGAACAAAACAGGTATTGACATTTCCAATGGTTTAATCACCCTTAACGGCAACACCGTTGTAAATGGCAACTTATCACTTACTGACCAAAACACAGGCTTCAGTCTAATTGGTGACGGTGGAATAACTCAGATTATGCCCCAATCAATTGGAAGTTATGCACAATTCACGGCAAAATCAACAACGGTATTGAACAAACATGGTGAGTCATGGGGTGCTGAAAAAGATTCATCAGGCGATTATTTTATTGTTTATAACTTTGACACCAATTTCAACGTTGGAATAATCAAAGCAGGGCACACAATAGCAATTGCAGCCGTTTCACGCAATTATTACATTATGGATGAAAACGGCATTTATCACCAAATCAATTCAAGCCAATACAGCGAGTCAGACCACCAAATAATTGTGTATGAAAACGGTGTGTCTATGGCAACGGGAAGTTTGGGTAATTCGCCATTCAATTACACGTCACAAGGTGGAAACATTCAAATTGTGACGGTTGACCGTGTAAGCATTGACAAAAACCTGATTGAATCAAGCAGCCCGCGACCCTATCAGGAATTGATTGTACCAATTGAGAAAATTGATATTACCGTAACAGTTCCAAATGACGCATTCATGTTAATTGGTTATGACGGTTTAGCGGTCAATTTTGGAACGTCTGCAACCGCTTATTTTGGGGCAGAGAGTACAACAATAAAGTATGGCCAGCACGGCATCAAGATATCCAACTCAGGTTTACAGAAATGGAATGGCAGTAATTGGGTAGGCATAAACAATAAAAAGGTTAAGACCATAACCACTGACTACACCCTGACAAATGACGATGATTTGATTGTCTATAATTCAGGAACACAAAGAACCCTGACGTTACCATCAACATTGGAAGTGGGCAAAACTGTTTATATAAAGCGGATTGGGTCAACACAGTTGAAAGTGCAATCAAGCACAACAAACATATACACACCAACAGCCACAACAGGCGCAAACAACGCTACACTTAACAACTACACTTGTTTAACGTGGGATGGCTCACGTTGGTTGATTGGTTTTTTGTACTCATAACACACTCATTTGTTCTAATCATATTTCTTTTCAATGGTGGCGTTTTCATGCAGGATTACGCCATCATTTTTCATGTTGAAAGATATTTATAATAAAGGGAACAAGGAACATGGAACACACACACAACACATTTCAACAATACCATTGGGCAGACCTTACCATTAAAGACAAGTTAAGTTATATTGTCGCGTTTGTGCTTATTGGCTCAGGCGTGTTGATTGCCTTTCTGTCATTCTTTTTGAACGCATACAACATTGCAACAGGCGTGTTGCTGTATATCGCACAGGCGTTTGTTATCGGTGGCGGTTTAGTTGGTGCAAGCGTTTACTTTCGTAGCAAGTGGCTTGAATTCAACACCAATGCCAAGAAAGAAATCGATGAGAGGTTTGACCAAATTGAAAGGCACATGAGGGAAGAGTAATTGTATCTTTTATCTTGGTTGTTAATACGCGGCGACCTGTTGGACACATGATGTTTGACAGGTTGTTTTTTATTTATAAATACCCCCCATTATCCAAACCTGAGGGCAAACACGTTTAACCCCTCCCGATTTTTCTTTCCATGCGAGGTGAAAAAATCACCAACCATTTTTGCACCAAAACGCGTGATTTTACCCCTAAAATTGGGGCAAACCCATCTTTTAATATTTTTTAACAAAGTGGTTTGGCTGATAGATATTGATTATAAATTACTTTATTTCAATAACTTACACACAAAAGTAATTAGTTATAAAACCACTTGCACGGTTATGAGCGTGAAAATGATGACCGAGAACATTGCTCATTTGTTTTAGCAAATGAACGATGTTGATTAGAGATTAGTAACAAATACAACGCGACAGCCGCCCCTAATGTGGAGCGGCTGTCGATTATTTGGATATGAGAGGATGAGGGTTATTTCCAAGCGGGATCGCTCTCGTTCCAGCAACGGTCGAGAGCGGTAACGGCATATTGCCATTTACCCTTTCCCCCATCAGGCAAAACAAAGGTTGGCTCGCCGGTAATAGCGAGGATGGCCTCGGCATTATCGATAGAGCCTTTCTTGCCCTTGGGATAGCGATAAACGACGTAGCGGACGGCCTCCTGCATGGGATCGTCGGTCTTGTATGGTTCCCACACGAGGCTCTTCTTTCCGTTGACCTTCTTGATTTTCAAGTCTCGGACAGCATGTGGAGCCGTATTATCCAACCATGTATAGGCCGGAATAAGCGCGGGATAACTCATCTGGTTGTTTGACAGCGAATCAAGCACACCCTTGAAATTGGAAGTGATGCTGTAGGCAGGCCACCAAGTCACACCGTGTACGTCGTCCATAGCACGCTGCAGGCGCAACTTGTGGTCAAGTTGCGTGGGATTTGCAGGATTACCACCCTCATCGGCGATATCCTGATGGGACATCACGTTGTTGACCGCTTGCCCATAGTACATGTGGCGGCCGTTGGCATGGTCGTTCCACCAGTGCATGAGCACCAGGTCGCTGGCCAGTTTATGCTCCAGTTCCCAATAGAGTTGAGGGACCATATAGTCAACCCAACCCTCAGCAGTCCACTTGGGACAATCGGCGTAAAGGGCATCATAGCACTCCAGACCGTTTGTTTCACTACCGTCGGGGTCACTGGCTTTATTACGCCAAATGCCGAAGGGGCTGATGCCGAAGCGCACCCAAGGTTTTACCTCTTGAATGGTGTTGTGCAACTGCTCGATAAGCAGGTCCACGTTGTGACGTCGCCAATCGTTTTTATCCCATCCCAAGCCATACAAATCATAGGATGTCGTGTCAGGGAAATCCACACCTGTCACGGGATAGGGGTAGAAGTAGTCATCCATATGCAGGGCATCAATGTCATATCGCGTAAGAATATCCCTGACCACCGCGTCAATGAAGTCACGGCTCTCGGGCAGTCCAGGATCGAAGTAGAGTTTGCCGTCGGCATACTTGAGAAACCACTCGGGATGCTCATAATAGATGTGCCCCGAAGCAGGCTTGTCTTCTTCGCTGCTGGTCACACGATAGGGATTAATCCACGCGTGCAGCTCCATACCCCGCTTGTGGGTCTGGTCAATCATGAACTGCAGTGGGTCCCACACAGGATTTGGAGCCTTACCCGGTTCACCCGTGAGCCAACGGGTCCACGGCTCAAGTTCGCTCTGATAAGCCGCGTCGGCCTGAGGACGAATTTGCCAGATGACAGCATTGCAGTTTGCCCTGTGCAGCAAGTCCAACTGCTCAATCAGGTACTGGCGCGTCTGCTCGGGATTCATCTCGGCATACTGCTTTTGGCCAATGATGTGCATCCAGGCGCCACGAAACTCATGTTTAGGGGCGCTGGATGTCGTTCCTTGGGCATTCAGCAAACAAGACATGAATGCAAGTAAGGAAAAGACTAGGGATATTCGTTTCATTTATACTTGTTTTGGTCTTAAGTTGCTAGTTTTCTTCTTCGGAATTAGGAACCCAGACATAAGCACCCAGGTCGATAGCACCCGATGCAAAGCGGTCGTTACCGTAACGGTCATAGCGCGCCTCGACAGGACAAAGAGCCGGATTACCCTTGCCAATGGCATCGCTCTCGTTGCCCAAGCGGTAGTCAAAGATGTAATCTTCACGACTGACAAGGAAACAGGGATCACCTTCCCATACGCAGTTGATGAAGTGCGCGTCATCCTCGCCATGACTCTGGAGCAGGCAGTAGCGCAGATAGACATCAAAGTTATCCAGTTTTCCCTCGTTGAGTTCGCTGGTCAAGCCATGAATGATGCAGTTGTCAAAGTAGGCCTTGATTTTGCCAATGGTGCCATCACTGAACTCCACGTCAAAGACGTTGACAATAGGCATTGACGGCAATGCAAAGAGATAATTGTTGGCAAACGTGCACTGACTAGCCATGACCTTGCCACCTGCGAAATAGGTCACCTCTTCGGCCGCATCGCTGAATTCAGTTCCAATAGCCTGGACATAGCAAGCCGCTGTCGCCAAACACGTTGATGATGAATTAGTGAGGACGCAATTCACGAGTTTGAGAGCGCAATGAGTGGTATCGCCATTAGCGCTGCAATGCATACCGATTGAACTGCCCTTCATGATGACATGCTTGAGTACATTACCCATCGTGGGCGGAGTGAAAATAATGCCACCCCATTGCCCTGACATGATGTCAAAGCTGGTCTCACCTACAATGCGGTCAAGGCGGTCTCCGCGGAAGGTGACCGGAGCCTCGGCTGTGCCGTTGGCGAGCATTTTCCCTGCGCAGCGCATGGCCGCCTTAGCATGGAAGAGCAACGTCGTTCCTGCATCAAGCGTCAATGTGACACCCGGTGCCACAAACATCGTGTCATAAATCAGATAAGGCTTGGTTGCCGTGAAACGCGTATTGCGTGAAATGGTGTCTCCATTTATGCGGATAACATCCTGTCCCCAGGCACTGAGCAACACCCTTTGTGTAACACCATTCGTCTCAAAGATCAAGTGATCCTCAAGCAGCGTGGGTTCATCCTGTTCCATCTCATCGAGATAGGCCTCAATAAAAATATAAATCGAATCATTTCCCCTAATCTCCACATTGTGGAACTCATCGCCACGAATGCCATCGACATTAAGGTGGAAATGGCCCTTCTGAGCCTCCCCCGCCACTTTGATTGACGAAATGTTAATCTGCTTTTTACTGTGGTTATAGACGACCATCTGCTTGGTAGCTGTACCCTGTAGTGTGATGACCGTGTCAAACGCTACCGTGTCCCTATTGAATGCAAGCACATCGCTTGATGACGTTGTGAAGCCATCCTCGATACACGACGAGAGTGTTGCCATGAGCATCATCATGGCAACGACCATCCAAATTGATGAATATTTAATATGAGTCATCTTTCAGTAGAATTAATAATGTATATTATTAAGAACGTGAAAGAAGCGTTTTTAGTGTATCGGCGGCACATCATCATCGCTCAAAGAGAGCCACCATCGGGTAATGATCGCTTTCGCCTTTCTTATCTCGACGGCACCAGAGCGGTTTCAAGTCACCACGATACAGTATGTGGTCAATCTTCACATACAGGTGATGGTCATGGAAGGTGTAAATGGGTCCCAGTCCCCTTTCGGCCCAAGCGTCGTGCACGTCATCACCGCAGACCATGCGATAGGCAAACGAACCCGGTGTGTCGTTCATGTCACCCATGATCAACACATCGTTAGGACTGTCATCAAGCAAATCACGTAGAGCTTGCGCCTGGTGAGCATGAATCTGGAATCCAGCTCCCAGTTTGTGAGTCACCGATTTGATGCGGCGCTTGCGCCCTGACGGAATGTTGATTGACTCTATCACGTTACTCTCGTTAGCCGTCAGCCTCAATGAACTCAGATGCATGTTCACAACCCTCAACGAGCCTCCTGGAGCATCCACGTCCCAGGCCTTAATGAAATAGTTTACCGAGTCCCTATCCAGAATAGGAGATTGCACCTCGGTGAAAGGATACTTGGAGAGGATCCCCACATCAAAGAAATGCTTCTTGCGATAGGGATACTTCTTATAGAGTTCCTTGAGCATGCTCTTGAGACGAGGCTGATTCTCATAGGAGAAATAGACCAATCCCTCTTGAATCACCACAATGTCGGCATCCTCATCGAGAATATAGCGCATGTTCTTGCTCGGCTCATTGGTGTTTGCATGCCAATTGAACTCCGTCACATTCATCGTCAGCACCTTGAGTTGAGTCTTTTCAGGGTCAGCCTTGGAATTGAACAGATTGACTGGAGAAATCAAGCGCAAAGTGGGCCATGACAGGCAAAGGGCGCCAAAGATGATGACAGCAGCACGCCACTGGCGAAACACGGCCAACAACACCATCATGACTAAAGCAAACACTGCAACCGCCGGCAGAGCGAGAGTCGCTAGTGACGGCAAAGTCCACACATTGGGGTCAACCCGGCCACCATAGGCCGAGAACAATAGCACAAAAGAGACGATGATTGCAAAAAAACGGAATACGTGTTTCATCGCATTACCAGAAAAATATTAGTTCAGTTTCCAACCTGAACGGAAAAACGGTTTCTGGGCTGTAAAACGAGGGAAATAGGTCTTCAACAGCCAAATCACGGGCCATTCCAAGAGCATGGTCAGGAAAAATACCAGCATCGATAAAGTCAACCCAGGTTCCATGCCGAATCGCAGGATGAACAAGGAACGCAACGGGAGGAACAGCAACGGATGAGTTCCCAGGATAATGAGCGTGTAACGGCCATAATGACTCAGCACAGGGATTCGCGGCAAGGGCTTGAAAGCCCAGAATACAGCCAGTACCGCAATGAACGGCAAGAAATAAACCTTCCAGTAAGCCGGCAATATCAGGAAATGCAGGTTCATGTGCTCACTCAGCCAGTAAAGCGGCACTGCCACCAGCAACAAAGCCATCACGCCCCAACAATCCCATCGACTGGGCTTAACCGCACCCAAGCGGTTAATGCCACAGCCCAAAACGAAATAGGGCAAAATGACCATCGCACTATCCAGCATGAGCGGCAGCTCCACGTGACGAGCAGCCAAAAAGCAACCAGCTGCCGAAACGGCCACAACAGCCGGCAATATCGCCCACCAGGACTTCAACAGCCGATTCAAAACATAGAAGATGAGGTTCACCCAAAACAAGCTGAGCAAGAACCACAACGGTGTCGTAACCTCCCAATAGCGTTGGCAGAACGGTTCAATCAGGCGCAGAGGCGACACATCAATCGACTGGGCGCCAATTGCTAACCGAACAGCAGCCTCAAGACAGCGCACACCATAGGCCAGGACAATAAAAAAAACAAACGGCACAATGATGTTGTTCACCTTGCGCCGCAGGAAATCGGAGAAACCCGAATGGGGCCTGAAGAAAATGCCCGAGATAAAATAGAATACGGGCAGATAAAAGTTGTAGGTCGCATTGTTCAGGTTGGGTGCCAGATAATTGAGCGTCTCGTGGTCAATGTGGTACATCACCACCAGCAAGATGCATGCGCACTTGAGCAAATCGATAAACGCAATTCGCTGCTGACCACCCGTCATCGCTATGTGCCCTCTCCTGAAAAATGCCTGGCTCAAGCCTCAAGCTTGGACTGCAACATGGTAATGACACGTGAAAAATCGGTCATCTCTGCAATCTCCTCGGGCTCAAGTTCAATATCGAAAGCCTCTTCGAGTTCCGAGGCCATCGTCAAGTGTCGCAGCGAGTCCCATCGGTCACAGTTCTTCTGCGAAACATTAGTCGAGACATCCTCTATCTCAAAAGTCTCGCGCATGATTTCCAGAACTTTTTCTTCTAAATTCATAATACCCTGATATTATAGCAATTCTTAATTTCAAAAACAGAGTCCAGCACCATTTCATAGTGCTTGGCTCCATCTGCTGTTGCTGCTGTGCTCGTCATGCCCATTCGGTCATAAAAATCAGCCGTTTGCCCATTCTTGGCTGTTGGCAAGTAAGTAGCCCTCACCGTCCTGTATCCATCGAGTCGCAGCAGGTTGAGTACCGTCTTGAGAAAAGCCTCTTCAATGCCCTTCCCCAAGATGCGGCAACTAAGCAACAGTGTGTCGATATTGACCGTGAGATCATCAACAGGCTCCAGGAAAATAGTACCAGTAATGCCATTGTCACCAAAGCGGTCGCTCACATTCATGCAAAAGATGTGCCATCCCTTGTCGATGCGTTGTCTCCCATCCGATTCATCATATCGGTGTGTCGTGAGGTTGAACTGGTTGGTCTTCTGCGTCATCTGGGCTATACGCGGCAAGTTGTGGTTATCGGCTGGGATGACATCGATAGCGATATCCAGACTATAAAGGTAGGATTCCAAGTCGGTAAAGCGTGTCTGCTCGGCATTGCGCATCGCATTGGCCCGATATTGCTCGGTTTTAGCCTTATCCTCATCAGTCACCCGATAAATGCGGAAGTATTTCTCGACCAGTTGTTTGAAGAAAGGCATGAGCAAATAAGGTTTCTCGGGGAAATCCGGGACCTCGACTTCGGGTAATAGCTGCCTGACAAGTTCTCGTTCGGTGGGATTATCATCAAGAAACACCATGCTGTCCAAGCCGATGTTCAGTTCCTTCGCCAGTTCTTTGATGTTTGTGGCCTTGTCCTTCCAATTGATGCGAAGAGCGCTGAAGTGTTCGCGCCTGAGCACCATGTTGGGATTCTTCTCCCAAGCCTCGAGGACATCTGCCTCGTTGTTCTTGCTGCATACCGCCAAAATCACACCCTTGCGTGACAGTTCAAGCAACGAACGTTGCCAATAGGTGTATGCCTTGCCTGGGTAATCGCCGCCCAACTTGATGCCATCGATGCCGTCTTCTCCGAGTACCCCACCCCACAATGTATTATCCAAATCCAGGATGAGGCATTTCTTGCGGTTGAGCGCCAATTCCTGTTCGACATGCTGCCACCAGGCTTGAAAATCGCGTGCCAACTTGGGGTTGAGCAACGTCTGCGACATCAGATAGTATTTCCAATTCATCAGCATCTCGGCATCGTAGCTGGATGTGAATTCACTGAAATCCACCCATTTGACATCAGAGCGTTCTCTCGCTAACCTGACCACATGGCTATTAAAGTCATGAATGGCTTCTTGAACAGCCGTATCGTCGCCAGAAAGTCTTAACGGGAAGAGGTCGACCAGCGAGAATACAATAAACGGTTTGATGCCATCGGTTGCAGCAAGCACCAGGTCCAATTTGTCCTTGAACGACGCTATTTCCTCGGCCAACTGCGTGCTGTCAGCATTCACCGGCACTTGATAGAACCAGATGTAACGGTCAACATCACGGGGCACATAGCTGATGTCATCATAACCGGAATAGGTCGTGCCGTCATAGCCAAGAAAAGCCTCAACCGTCTGATTTCGAAAGACAAAAGTAGTCATTCTTTTCATTTATTTCTTTATCCAGCGATAAATATGACTTAAACATTTCCACACGGGAGGACACATCATCAACTTGTGGATGAGCTTCCATTTCATGCCATAATAATTGGCATCAGGGCCAATACAGGGGAAAGGATACAACCCGTTTTCACGCATGTGCGCAAGGGTCACATCGACATTGCCCGAAGTGAGCGCCTTGGTCATCGAGAAATAAAGGTACACATTCCTCAATCCCAGAACACTGGCCGGAACGGTCTTGTTTGTTATTGTGGCATAGGCACCTGCGGTCTTATCAATCGACACAGCCGCGTCAATCTGGCTGAAAATGCGCCGGCGCTGATGGCCAGGGTCAGTATTGTGCATCGCGCTCCCGCTGCGGTTCACATAGTGATAAGGCGTCTCGTCACAATAGGCGACACGAGGTGCATTGAGCAGGAAATCAGCAATCAGCGCACCATCCTCGCACACCATCAGCGAACGGTCAAAACGCAGACCGCGCAGTTCCAAATAGTCACGTCTTACCAAATACCAGCAAACATAAGGCATCAAACGGTGGTCGGTCAAGAAATCAGCCCCGCTCATCACCCCTGTTGTGACAGCCTCGAGTTTGGGACGCTCAACAATGTGGACCGTGTCATCCTTCTCACATCGCATGAAGTTGAACATGAGCACGTCAAGATTGTCATCCATTGCCCTTTCGAGCAGAGGAGCCATCATGCCTGGCGCTAGATAGTCATCGCTGTCAACAAACTGAATATAGGTGCCACGGGCATTGTCCAGAGCAAAATTACGTGCAGCGCTCACACCAGCATTCTCCTGATTCAAGAGGCGCACTTGAGGATGCTCCAGCGCAAATGTTTCGACGATGGACTGGCTGCTGTCAGTCGAACCGTCATTCACCACGAGCACCTCATATTGATTCTCCTGCAACCCTTGGTTCACAACCGACTGCAGACACTTCAAGACGAAGGGCTCGGTATTATAAACCGGGATAATGTATGTGAGTTGGATCCTATCCATTGGTCACCTGGCCTCGACAAGTTCTATGAGGCCCGTGTGCTTTTGAAAAAGGAATGCTACCCTCCTATTGTCCATCGCACAGGCGGGTACAGGCCCGTTCACCAGCAGGAAGCGCTGGGAGCGCAACGCATTGATTGCCGACTCCATGTCATCTACCTGATAGCAGATATGGTAAGGAGAAACTCCTGCCGTGGCCAATGTGCGGGCCACTGGACTCTGGTCGTCTAACGGCTCCAGTAATTCGATGCGCGGTGCATCGTCCTTGTCGAGGAAACAGACGCGCACATGCTGTGTGGAATCATCTACCACGCTTGACGCACGATATCCCATCGACGTATAGAACGCCTGGCTACGTGCAATGTCACGGCAAGCGATGCCGATGTGATGGAATGCGAGTAGATTCTCCATCAATACTCAATTACCGGTGAAACCTTGCAGTTCCTCATTTGAATCAGAGCGGAGCCCCAACTCAAGCCTGCTCCAAACGCACTTAACAAGACCTCATGATCTCCGTCAAGGCATCCGCACAATTCACTTGCAATGGTCAAGGGCACTGAAGCGCTGCTCGTGTTGCCATATTTGTGAATGCAATAAGGCACTCGTGCGGGATCCATTTTCAGCTTCTTGACAAAGAAGTCCATCATGAAACGGTTGGCCTGATGGAAAACGAGATAGTCCACGTCATCAACAGTCTTGCCTGTCTCCTTGAGCAATGCCTTGATGCTCCTGGGCACCTTGCTGATTGCGAAGTTGAAGACATCCATTCCGTCCATGAACACTTCAAGGTCGGTGCGGATGTTCCCATCCTCACGCTCACGCTCCACACAAGAGTCAGCAGTCACAGGATTTCGCATGCCAGCGTGAATCTTGAGCACATCTTCACCACTGCCATCGGTATTGAGCATGAATGTGGATTCACCGTAATCGCCTTTCTCGACAAGTGTTGCTGTTCCAGCGTCACCATAGAGGGGCCAATCCACCTTGTCACGACGGTTAACAATCTTGGAGAATGTCTCACCGTCGAGCAACAGCACGCGGTTCACGCCCTGCATCGAGGCGTAGGCAAAAGCCGTGCTCAAGGCAAAAAGATAGCCCGAGCAACCCAGCGAAATGTCGAAGCACATCGTCTCATGAGGCAAGCCCAGGCGATGTTGCAGCAGGCATGATGTTGCAGGAATTCGATAATCTGGGGTTTGGCTCATGAACAACAACACATCAATGCTTTCAGGGTCGATGTTGTTGTCCGCCATCAATTGTTTTGCAGCTTTGCAACACAAGTCGCTGGCCATGACATCATCATCGGCGATGCGTCGTTCTTCAATGCCAATATTGTTGATAGTCTTCTCTATTTCTTCCTCAGGTATCAAATAACCCAAATCCTTGTTGTGAACCACTGTTGCAGGCACACATGCGCTAAGGGCCCTGATACCCACTCCATGAAATGTTATCTTTGCCATAAAAGTCAGTAGGCTTTATGAAAATGTCAAGAATATAACAGCAACAAAACAGCCATCAGCAAATGCTGCGGCAGTTGTTTGTTGCTAAAAATGAGGCATCAGCCCACCCTGGATTCGATTCGGTCATACAAGTCCTTGACCGTGTTGCTACCACGAATATCATCACCACGGAATTCAATATCATATTCCTCATCGATCATCGCTATTACCGATAATGCGACAAGTGATGACCATTCCTCCAAATCCTTGAATTGGGTGGTGGCCTTTATAGTGTCGGGGTCTGTTTCATCAAACAGATCCGCAAAGTTCTCTATGAATTGATCAAGATTCATATCTATTCTTATAACGCAAAAACACCGTAGTTATTTTTGCAGCGTGCAAAATTATATAAAAAATCTTAATTCTGCACCTTTATTGCAAGAATGTTGCCCCCAAAGTGCGTTTTTTTATCAAAGAAACGACTTCAGAGAGCCAAAATTGCAGTGTCAGAAGTCAAATCTCTTGGCAGGGACTCCCAAATAGGTGGAATTGTCGCGAGGTTGCGTCATGAGCACACTGTTTGCACCAAGAGTGACACCGTTGCCAATTGTTATTCCTTGCAACACCACACTGGCGACGCCCAGCAAATTGTTGTCACCGATGGTGATGCCACCTGAGAGATGAGCTGCCGGCATGAGACCGTTGAAGTCGCCGATGTGGTTATCATGACCCACAACTACATGGTCATTGATCAGGTTGAAACTGCCCATCACGACATCACAGGAAATCATACAATCGTTTTGGATGATGTTTCCCTCGCCCATGCTAAATGTCTGTTCATCAACCAGGAACAAAGACGGATCGATGAGATTAGGGAACGTGATGTTCGTATTGGTGATCTCCTCACGAATGCGGCGCACGACCTTGTTATCGTTAATGGCGATAGCGATAGCCAGCGGCTCATCCACTTTCATCAATGCATCCATGCCACCCAGCACTTGACCATACCGTGAAACGGATGACCCCAGGAGCTTGCTGTCGTCATAGAAGCCGATCAGTTCCCAATCACCGCCATTGCGATTAATGCGCTCGATGAGGCAAGCGACTTCCTTGCCGAATCCTCCTGCGCCGTAGATTGCGATTTTCATAATTTGTTCGTTATTACGTTGTTAATGTTTTTTCTGAATCATTGCGGTCATTTCTTGCAGCACGAGATGATTTCCCGGGCCACAAGTTCCACATCGTCGTCACTGACCCAGGGTCCGCTGGGCAGGCACAAACCCTTGGCGAACAATGCCTCGCTCACTCCGTTAACATAGGCAGGAGCGCCCGAGAACACGGGCTGGGTGTGCATGGGTTTCCACAGGGGGCGGCTCTCGATGTTGCATGCGTCAAGATGCTGCCTTACTGTCTCGTAGTCTGTACCCGTCTTGTCAGGGTCAATCAGGATGGTGTTGAGCCAAAAGTTACTATCTGACAACTCACTGCTGTTGACGTGCACGTCAATGCCATCAACATCATTGAAGAGCTCGACATATCGGTCACACAGATGCTTGTGATGGGCAAGATGCTCATCCAAGATGGTCATCTGTCCGCGACCTATTCCTGCACAGATGTTGCTCATGCGGTAGTTGTAGCCAATTTCCTTGTGCAGGTAATAAGGCATCGGTTCGCGAGACTGAGTAGCATAGAACATCGTCTTTTTCTTGGTCGCCTCATCAGGACAGATGAGGGCGCCACCGCCACTCGTGGTTATCATCTTGTTGCCATTGAAACTCATGATACCGAAGTTGCCGAAAGTGCCGCACAACTGTCCACGATAGCGTGAACCGAAAGCCTCGGCAGAGTCTTCAATAACAGGAATCTCATAATGGCGAGCTATTGCCAGAATATCATCAATCTTGGCAGGCATGCCATACAGATAGACGGGGATAATGGCCTTGGGCTTGCGTCCGGTTTTGGCAATGCGGTCCTTGATTGCCTCTACCAAGAGATTGGGATCCATGTTCCATGTGTCAGGTTCGCTGTCAACGAACACTGGAACCGCACCCTGATAGCAGATAGGGTTAGCGCTGGCCGAGAATGTCATCGACTGACAAATGACCTCATCACCGCGTCCCACACCCAGGTTGACAAGCGACAGATGGATAGCAGCCGTGCCAGAACTCAGCACCACAACACGTTTCCCCTCACCGCACAAGCGTTCCAGGTCCTCCTCAAACGCGTTGACATTAGGTCCCAGAGGAACGACCCAATTGGTGTCGAAGGCCTCTTGAATATACTTCATTTCTTGTCCGCTCATGTGAGCAAGACACAGTAAAATCTTGTTGTTTGCCATTACTATATCGTTATAATGTTATTCCTTCGTTAGGAGCGTGGCCTGGATATATGGTTCGATGCTGGGCCATCTCACGGATGGCGCATTCGCTGCGAGCCGCCAATTCTTTGTCAGAGTGTGGAATATTGGTTACCGTCTTCACCCCAGGAATGAGACTGTCACCCGTGAACACAGCATCGTCCACAATCCATGTCACACAACCAGGACTGTGGCCTGGTGTATACACGGCACGGGCCTTTATTTCATCGAACAGAGCTAACTCCTCACCATCGGCCACTATCGCCACATTCTCAGGTCTGGACAACACGAACGGGTCGCCATAATACCTCGAGAAATTGAGTTTGTCGCTCAACAGTCCATCTTGGCCCGACTGATTTGTATAAATCTTTGCGTTAGGATAGAATGTCAACAGATGGTTCAGGCCATAGATGTGATCAAAATGAGCATGAGTGAGCAAGATGCCCTCAAGCCGCTCGTCAATCAGCGGAACAATCTGGTCTATATCGCCACAGTCCACAAGCCACGAGACTCCGTTACCTGATATCACATAACTGCAAGACCTGAAAATCGTGTTCACCACCTGATAGATTTCCATAACGCCACGAGCACTTGATTTATTGCATGTGAAGATAGAAACAAGTTCCCTTGTCAAAGATTTTTTTATAGGTCTGCATCTTAATGTTTTCAACCCTGCTCGCACGCTCAATGATTTCATCGAGATATTCGCCAAACATGGGACCCGCCATCATCTGCGGCCCTTCGACACTGGGCACGAGATTAAACTCGATGAACAAGGGTTCGCCATCGGGCAGAACCGTCACGTCCCATCCCACAAAGTCAAAATAAGGCAAACGCTTGTGCATGGCCAGTAATGTGTCTATAACCCCTTGGTAATTGGGAATCCGCAGGTTCTCGACTCCAGTTTCTTCTTTAAGAGATGAAACATTCATGTGCTTGAAGCGGTACACACGGTCATCGACAAGGCCATCAGGATGAATCAGGCAAGTGCCACCGCCCTGGGAAACATTATCCTTAATGGCGCCTTTGCCACCAAAACGCATGTGGGCGAAGGGATACAGGAACTTGTAGGAGCCATCCAGACTACGATAGGTATACAGCCGCATCGAGTTGAGAGAGGTGGGATTAACACGTTGCAAGTCGGGGTGCTGCTTGACTTTCTCCTGCACGATGAAATTGATGCCATATCGCTGGAATAACGATTTTATCGCATCAACACCTGTGTCGGTTATCATTTCGACGCCCTCGCCGTTACAGGTTTCCACAGTCGGCTTGACAATCATCTCGACGCCCGAATTGCTAACGGCTTGCACGGCCTTGTCAAGAGACACTTCCTCACCGTCCTGATAGAAGTGGCCATGAATGTTCTTAACCACGGTCAACGGCTGCCGCACGTCAGGGAACAACGTGCTGTAGATGTTTTTGTCAAGATAGGCATCTTTAAAGTCATGCCGGTTTAGCGACGGTATCACATAGAAGTAATAAACGTCCATCGACAGATAGCGGTCGCTGTGAATGCCATTGAGACGTGAGAAATAGTCATCAAACATCATGGATACCTTGAAGCCGCGCTGCTCATAATAAGGTGAAAGTTCCTTCTTATGTGCTTTGTAATCAAAGTCGGCCGGCATCACATGGGACTTGAAATACCAGTCTCCCCAAAAGAATTCCTTATTGGAGTTGATATATTGTTGTGCCATACGGGGTCAAATCATTCAATAGGTTATCACATCACTCATTTTCACGTCACCGGCATAGAATTCCATGCTTGCCCATGCCAAACCGACACCAAAGCCACAAGCTATGCAGTGCTGCTCTGAGCCCGACAACTTGTCGGCACAACGCGACACCATCGTCAAGGGTATGGAGGCGCTCGTCACGTTGCCATACTCTTCCAGACAGTAAGGGGTTTTCTCGGGTGGAATCTTGACTGATTTGCGTATTTTCTCGTCGATGAACTTGTTGGCCTGGTGAAGAAGAAGAAGGTCAACCGTTTCAACATCGATGTCAAAAGTAGCGATCAATTCCTTGATGGAACGAGGGGGCTGCTTGATGGCAAAGCCAAAGACATCCATGCCGTTAACAATCATGTCAATGCCACGACGGTAGACACCGGGACTCACCTCTTTCTCCTCGAGTGCCTCGGGAGTCACGGGATTGCGCATGCCGCCATAGGGGGCCCACACAGCATCAAAGCAACTGCCGTCAACACCATACATGAAGTTCATGGGCCGCGAGTGTTCAGCATCAAACTCAAGAGCGGTAGCAGTTGCGGCATCACCAAACAGCGGGCGGACCGTTGTGTCACGAGGATTGCGGTTTTGGGTGTTGGTCTCGGCGGCCACGAGTATCGCACGCTTGAAGGTGCCATGAGACATCATCGAGCCTACAATGCTCATACCATAGACCCAGCCAGAGCAACCGAAAGGCAAGTCAAACACACAGCAATCACCGCGCAGTTTCAAGCGGTCCTGAAGCACGCATGACGTTTGAGGTGCGATGTAGTCCCTTGATGTACAAACGTAAGCAAAGCAATCCACATCTTGAGGCTGCCATCCCATGTTCTGAAGCAGCCTCTCGACTGCCTTGACAGTTAGATCGGATGCAGTCACTCCGTCATCGACCTTGTGATGGCGCTCAATGCCTGTCGAGGCTATCACCCTTTGGGCCTCACTCTGGTCCTTGTAAATGGGTAGAGTGAGATTGTCTTCGACAGTCGCCGGCACACAGGCGGACATACCCGCTATGCGAACGTTATTGATGGTTAATTGTGACATATCGTGAAAAGTGATTATTACTTGAGTTTGAGTCGCTGGATTTTGCCCGATGACGTGCGTGGGATCTCATTGACCCACTCCCACTCGACAGGTATTTCATGAGGCGACAGCAATTGTGTCAAACCACGTTTGATACATTCAACGTCTGGTTGGTTATCGGCTTGCAGAAGGAATGCCTTGGGCACCTCGCCCAACACGCCATTCGGATCAGTGATTCCAATACAGGCGCAGTCCTTGACACCAAGTGACTTGATGGCCTCCTCGATTGTCACCGGACTGACCTTCTCTCCCCCAACATTGATTAATTCCTTCTTGCGTCCAGTCAGGTAAAAACGACCATCGGCATCGCAATGTCCCCAGTCGCCTGTCCTGAACCAGTCGCCAAAGAATGCGTCCTCGTTGTCTTGTGGCAGGATATAGGCACTGGTGACCATATTACCGCGGACACAGATTTCGCCATCGGCACCTGTCATCACACGTGAGCCGTGATCGTCCATAACACATGCCTCCACAAGAGGTGAGCAGGGTTTGCCCACAGAGTCAAGATGCTCGGCATCCTCGTGGAATTCACAGAACATGGCACGAGAAGCTTCGGTCAAGCCATAGTGCATGCACAACCGTGTGGAGGGAAATAACTCCATGAGCAAGTGCTTGTCTTCAAGTGGCATGGCGGCGCTTCCAATCTCAATATACTTGAGTTGGGAGGCAAAACGGGCAATGCGCCTGCCACTCAACCGCTTGATGTACTGCCACACAGCAGGCACCATGCCAAAGCCTGTGACTTGCTGCGCATCAATAATATTAAAGAATGATTTGAGGTTGGCGAAGTTACCCACAAGAACTATTGTTGCTCCTGCCGTGAGCACACAACGCAAACGTCCGAGTCCAAAAGAATGGCTCAATGGCAAGGCCAATGCCTCAACATCATTAGAGGTTATACCAATAAAGCTATTTGTATTCTGAGCTGATCCTGCGATATTCGCATGGCTAAGACACACTCCTTTGGGCTTGCCAGTGGTGCCTGTCGTGAACATCACGTCTGCAGTATCGGCTAGCGAGACTTGTGGCAATGACAACGCATGTGCCGGTGTGTCAAAATTGATGTCTCGCAAGGAGATATGACGGGCCTCACCACAATCCACACCATCGCCAATGATTGCCACAGGCTTCACAACATCGGTGATGTATCGCAAACGATCGGATGGAGAAGCAGGGTCCACTACCACATTTACCACTCCCAACAGATGAGCAGCCAAATAGATGTAAACAAATTCGACCTCCTTCTGCGCAGCCAGTAAAATACAATCACCGCACCCGATACCCAATGACTGGAGGTGAGCTGCAGCAACCTCGACACATGCCACTAATTGTCCATAATTGACATGGCAATCGCCCTCGATAAGCGCAACCTTATCGGGGTTAGACTCCGCATGCCCGGCTATCATGGATAGCAAGGGACTGTGGGGGGCATCAAACATGCGTTAACTTGTTAACTTCTTCAACGATTGACTGCACCGAAGTCAAATCGAACAAATCATCAAGCGGGAATTCCAGATTCAGTTCCTGCTCTAAAGTACTGATTATAGCGAGATTACCGACAGAATCCCATTCGGGGATGTCACCGGAACACAGTTCATCGGTTATCAGTCCAAGGTCCACAGTCAAAACCCGGGCGATGATTCCCTTAACCTGTTCTTCCATTGTTGAGTGTTAATATCGTATCCACAGAATCAGTGCAGATTCTGTACTCTCTCAAAAAGATCCTGTATGGTAACAGATTCGATGATGTCATTACCCTTGATGATGACGTCATACTCATCATCAACCATCGCAATGATTGACAAGGCTGTCAGTGAAGACCACTCGTCAAGTTTCTTGAATTCGGTTTCAGCAGTAAAAGCCTCAGCATCGGTGTCATCAAACTGGGCGGCAAAGTTATCAATAAACTCTTGTAGATTCATAGCAATAATACTCTCTTGTGTTTAACGGTGCGAAGTACCGAGCGACAAAAGTAATTGTATTTTTGATAACTGCAAAATAATTCGACAAAAACTAAATTGAAAAGCCGCCATCAATAACAAGATCGTGCCCCGTGAGCCAACTAGAAGCATCACTCAAGAGATAAATCACACCGTTGGCAATATCTTCGGGCCGCCCGTAGCGTCCTAAAGGATAGCGCTTGGCGTCCTCGGCAAGCTGTTCCTCGGTAATGGTACCACGATGAATGAGCGGGGTGTCCACCATGCCAGGGCAAATGCTGTTAACGCGCACCTTGCGCGAGGCATATTCACGTGCGGCATATTTCATCACAGAGTTCAGGGCAGCCTTTGAAGCGCCATAGACTCCGTTGCCAGGCATGAAACTGTGGGTGCCGCCTATCGATGCGATCAACACCACTGAAGCCCCTGTCTGAAGCACTTTCTTCTTGTACATCAATCGCAAGAGCTCCACCGGGGCAAAGAAATTGACATCAAACATCTCGTCAAATTTCTCACGTGAGCCAAACTGCAAAGGCAGTGTCGTCGAGTTGCCGGCACACAAAACGGCTCCGTCAAGAGGTGGCAAGGAATTCACTAGACTGTCTACATCCTCTGCCACCGTCAAATCGGCAGGAATCACGGCCTCACACTGAGCCTTCAAAAGGTTTTGAGTTTCCTGCAGACGCTCAGTATCACGACCAGTGATAATGATTCTAGCCCCTATCGCACCACATGCGACAGAAGTTGCCTGACCAATTCCTGACGATGCACCCGTAACCAGGACCGTCTTACCCTCTAGCGAGAAAGGATTATAATTCGTATCCATATTTCTATTTATTCAAAATCAAACTTCTTGGCCGGCACACCGATATAGGTGAAACCATCCTTAGGTTTCGTCATTAACACACTCCCAGCGCCGAGAGTCACTCCGCTGCCAATATGAATGCGTTGAAGAACCACACTATCAACACCCATCAGGTTGCAATCACCAACTTTAACCTCACCAGACAAGCGCACTCCTGGCATCATCACGTTGAAATCACCAACACTGACATCATGTCCCATTGCATTGGATCCGTTAAACACATTATAATTGCCCAGCTCAACATCACATGTAACACTGCAGTTATCCTGGATGATATTGCCTTGACCAATTTTAAATGTTTTAGAATCCAAAACTCTGAATGATGGTGCAATCAGGTTTGGAAAATAGATATTAGGATTCTTGATGCGTTCGAATATGAGTTTTCGGCTTTTTGGAGTACCTACGGCAATGGCAAGAGCTAAAGGCTCGGTTATATTATTAAGCTCATTCATTCCGCCTAGCACAGAGCCATAGTGTGATATTTCAGTGCCCTTTTCTATACCATCATCATAGAAGCCAATCAATTCCCAATTGTCCTTTCCTGCATTGTTGATGCGCATAATGCCACCAGCGACCTCACGTCCAAGGCCACCAGCGCCATAGATAGCAATTCTCTTCTTTCTAAGCGCATCTTTTCTGTTATCAGCAACATGTTGCTGGACTGGCCTACGGGTCATATCCACCAAATAGTCACATTTGGCGAATGTCAGCCCGTAAGTCGGTTGCAATTTGCTATTATCAAACGACTCACCTCTAGCCCACTGTATGATTGCCTTAGGTAGATTTACTCCAGCCTCATAAGAGAACGGGAAACCACCACCGAAACGCGGATTCAGCTCAAGAACGTAATACTTGCCATCCATCTCAAGAATGTCACAATCCAAATTACCGATATGACGCAGTTCAGAACCAATTACCTGTCCAATTCTAGTCAATTCAGCATTATCAACTGTCGTGGCTTTATCGGTTTCCCCGGCACGCATTGCAAGTTTCTGCTTGACAGAAACTGCCACACAATTACCGTCAAGATCATTAATAATATCCAAGCCATACTCCTTGCCTGTGATCTTTTCTTGAATGAGAATGAAATTCTCATCATGCTGAGACACTTCGCCAAGAATTCCGCGACGAATCTTACGTCTAATCAGCTCATAGACAATGCGCAAATCTTCGATACTATCGACATATTCGATACCAATTGAGGCCGATCCCCAACGAGGCTTAATCACCACCGGGAACTGCAATTCGCCTGATTCAATTGCTTTTATTGACGATGGAAGGTCAGCATATGTTTTAGGTGAGTTCAGACCTAAAGATTCCACATACCGCCCCGTTTTCAATTTATCAAAACAAATATCAATCACTTCGGGAGATGACACAAGAACCAGAACCCCGATTTCCTCGAACAGAGACTTCTTTTCTGCAAGAATCGGCAATTCCAAATCATTCAGGGAAATCAGAACATGCACATGATGCGTTTCGCATATTTCCAATAAAGCATCAACATAATGTTCATCATATACTGCAGGGACCAGGACCCTCTCATCAGCCGCCGATAATGCGGGCGCTGTCAATTGCATGTCAGCTCCAATGATCTTGCCATCATCACCTAGCTGCTCCTTAAAATACTTCAACAAATAGGTGCGACGACCCGCACAAGTAAACAGAATATTCATATCTTTATATTTATTTATCGTAGTACATTCATTATTCCTCCTGTATGCCAGAACACGACATTTTTTTCTTGCAGTCCTTTTTTCCTGATAATATCCATCATTCCGAAGAATGCTTTACCTGAATAAGTCGTATCAAAAATCAAACCAGTGGATTTCATCACCTGATGCAGGTAAGTATCCATTTCAGGAGTATATTTCTCATATCCGCCATAGAGGTAATCTGTGCAGAAGTGAACACGGCTGTCGTATCGTTCTTCCATTCCGTAGTGTTCGGCAAGCATATTGGCGAAATCAACAATCACCTGTCTACCCCGCTCATACTGACGAGCCACTGATATGCCTATAACTTTCACATCTTTCCAACCCACTCTATCCAAGCCAACTAAAATACCGGCCTGCGTTGATCCTGTTCCAGAAGCATGAAAGATATAATCAGGCTTATATCCCATCCGAGAACAGGCATCTTTTAATGACTTGATCGCATCAACGAATGCTATTCCACCAGGCAAGTCGTGGCCGCCGCCATGAACATAAAAAGGCTTGTATCCCTCTGTTTCCAGTTTTGACATTGCCCTATCCATAGCAGCGGCTGTATCTTCAGGCTTTATCAGCTCGCACTCAGCTCCACTCAGGCGATCCAGCAATGCATTACCCTTCTCGTTCAGAAATCGCTCTGATTCACCTTGGATGCACAGATGACATTTCCATCCGTTTTTGGCTGCCATCAATGCAATTGCACGATTGTGGTTACTCTGTATGCCACCGCAAGTGACCACAGCGTTATAGCCATGTTCCTTCAAGAATGCCTCATAGTAGATGGCTTTGCGGGCTTTACTGCCACCTCCTATAAATGGGAACACATCATCACGGACAACACAAAGATTGACGTCGTCCCACTGCAAGCTTTCAAGCAACACGTCACAACGTCTTTGACCGTACATAGTCAGAAGTTAATAAACCAAAGTACAAACGATCTTTCAACTCGCCTTTCGCAGTCAAAAACTCCTGCCTAAGCCGGCCTTCCAGAACAAAACCACACTTCTCATACACTCTTATTGCGGCCAGATTGTCTTCATTGGTATAAAGATATATCTTGTTCAGACCCAACTTCGTGAACCCCCACTCGCATAACAATAGTGTCGCTGCAGTACCCAATCCAGAATGCTGAGAATCGGGAGAGACAAAAATATAGAGTTCTGCTTTCTTCGTGTCTTCGGTTATCGATGTGAGGCCTCCAAATGCTACAATCTTTTCGTTTTCCAGGAAGGCGACATCCGACCGAGATGGATTATTTTTATTCCTCTCATACCAAAAGATGGTGTTTCCCATCAATACCGGCAAATCAAAATGCATCGAGGAATAAACCTTTGGGTCATTCATCCACTGCACACGAGTTTGCAAATCGTCAAACTGAAGCTCCCTTATCCGCATTTCCTTTAGCCTTTCGTTCATCATCTAATCTCATACTCTGTTTTGCAGGAACGACATCGATACCCTTGCCTCGAACCACATCCTTTATTGTTGTCAATATGATTTTGCAATCAAGCAAGAAGGACATGTGCTCGACATAATATGCATCATTTTCTAACTTTTCGTCCCAAGTAGTATGATTGCGGCCGTGCACCTGGGCCCAACCAGTGATGCCCGGTCTCACGGTATGCCTCAATTGTTCCCGTTCGGTATAGTAAGGCATATAATCAGGCAGCAATGGTCTAGGTCCAATAAGCGCCATGTCACCTTTCAATACATTAAACAATTGTGGCAACTCGTCAATAGAAGCCTTACGCACAATTGAGCCTATTTTGGTTAATCGTTGAGCATCAGGAAGCAAATGCCCATCTACGTCACGCTCGTCGGTCATCGACTTGAACTTGATGATCTTGAATATCTTGCCATTCATGCCAGGGCGCTCTTGAAAGAAGAACGCGCCAGCACCCTTGTTCGCAAAATGCAACCAGATTGTCACAACCAACAATAACGGACAAAGGCACAACAATGCCAACAAAGATATGGTAAAACCAAGAATTCTTTTAAAATAATTGCGATACAAGCTCTTCATGTCGAAAGATGATCCAATAAAACCAAAAGAGAATCAATTCAAAAAACTATGATAATACTTTACCCATTCAGCCGTGATATAGCTTCCTTGAAAACAATCAATAACCCTTTGACGACCATTTTCGCCTAATCGTTTTCGCATGTCAGCATCATTTAGCAGCACCTCCATTGCTGTCTGCAAAGACTTAACATCTGCAACTTTGCAACGAAGACCAGTTTTGCCTTCAATCATAGCATCCATGATTCCATAGGCATCGCTGCAAATAACAGGTAACCCCAAACACGAAGCCTCGATCACACTCGAGCCAAATCCTTCTCTATAAGAAGGCATCACAAACACATCACTTGCTTGAAGGTGTACACCAGGTGTAGAAGAATAGCCGTAAAAGAAGAAATTCTCATTGTTCTTTATATTGCAGTAGTTAGGTAATCGGTCTAAACAGTTGCCTTCATCACGCCCCCAGCACGCAAGTATCGCCTCAGAATGGGTCGCTGCGATATTATTGAAAGCCTCTAATAACTCATAGAAACCTTTCTCCTTGTTCATCCGCCCCATAAACGAGAACACAACTTGATTATCATCGAAACTCAGTTCTTTTCTTATTTGTGTCCTCACCTCAAAAGATGGATTGAACTTCTCGGTATTGACACCACAAATTGAACCAGGGCCAAGTACTCTTGACTTTTTGTCATTAACTATGTGATTCTTAATGATGAATTGTCGTTGAGATTCGCCGTCAACCAAGATATGATTGTCCAGTAATGCGGTAATTTTATCAATCGATTTAAGCAAATATCGCATTGCGCCTTTACGGGTTGCCCATACCTGGCCGGTAAATATATGAATACGATGAGGCACTCGAGCCAGTCTTCCAGCAATCGCTGTGACAAATCCAGCCTTAGGTGTTACCGAATGAACCGCATCAAATTTCTCGCGTTTAAAATATCGATATAACTGGCTCACGGCTTTTAGGTCTTTATTGATAGATATGTTTCTTTGTAGGTCAAAATGAAACACATCATTTACTGCCAGTGACGAAGTATCTCCAACAGAATGAATATTCGTGGCCAAATACACATCGTAATCATTTTGGAGGGCGATGATGTGATCTTTTAAAAACGAATTAGCCCCTAACGGTGTCGCTACAACGAAGCAAATTTTCTTTCTCATCAGAATAATGGTCTTAGATATATTATTTTCTAAGTGCACTTCTTAGAAAAACTACAAATAATTTAAAGCGTTCATCGTTTGTTATTGTGAAAATAACGATACAAAAAAACTGGCATTAAATATGCGATAATTGGTTTTAGTGCGAATACTTGGGTGTACCAGGGCAGGCCTATCATCTTAAACCCTTTATGCATGACGTATGCTATATTTTTGCGACACTTTAGATTTCGACGATTAAGAGCATTTCTATCATCACGCATCTTGTAAATGACATCGTTTAACATGAATAACTTATACCCTGCAGCAAACAGTTTAAACCACAAATGATAATCCTCTGCGCGTATATATCTGTCACCAACAGAATACCCGCCAACAGACTTAAATGCTTCGGTTCGTGCCATGCATGGCGCATGACAGAGAGGAGAACCCTTAATAAAATCTTCCTTCTTAACCTCACCGTTGCCTGTACCCGTACGAAAATCGCCATTTTCATCGAAGTAGATCATTGGGCCACTTACCACTGCATATTCAGGATGAGTGTCAAGAAAATTAATCTCTTTCTCAAAGCGATCAGGCAAAGAGATATCATCGCCGTCCATTCGGGCGATATATTCAGTGTCAGCTTGTTCTAGGCAACGATTTAGCGTGTAATTCAACCCCATATTACTTTCATTACGCAACAGGATGATATTGTCTTTCGATTTAGCAAATTCTTCAGCTACCTCATAAGTGTTATCGTTTGAACCATCTTCGCACAATATAACTTTAAAGTCCTGATATGTCTGGGCAAACAATGAATCTAGCGCTTCAACGAGCGTTCCTGCACAATTATAAATGCCCATGAGTACTGATATCCTTGCCATAATATTGTCTGATTTTAGTACCAGATTAAGGACAACAAAGACGATAAGAACTAAAATAATCCTTTATCTTTATTATACATAACACATCTACGAATTCCCTCCTCCATTGTAACATTACTGATAAACCCAAAATCTTCCTTATTCTTAGATAAATCATAAATTCTATCTGTTGTCATAGCAATTATATTACTTCTTGTCACAAATGGTTTTTTCCCAAGTAGAGCACATGTGTTTTCTAGAAAAAATGCAATTGAATACATAATCCATCGTGGGACTGGCACTAGGATTACTTTTCGATTCATGAAAGAGCTAATGAGTCTTACGCTTTCATAAAACCCAATGGATTTCTCGGTAGCACATATATAGATATTTCCACATTTCCCTTTATCAATTGAACACGATAGAGTTGAGATTAAGTCATCAATATAGCAATAACTAACAACCGCCTCGCGCATTTTAGGGATAATACCCATTTTTATCATTTTAATAATATTCTGATACGCATACTCCCCGCCAGCACCATATACTTGGGTTGGCCTTAGAATAATTGCTGGGAATTGATTATCTTTTACTTCTTTTAGAATCAACTGCTCAGCTTCATATTTTGAAATCTGATAAGGATTGAACGGATTACACACACTGTCCGGGGAAATTGGCATATCTTTTACTATCCCCATAGCGGCAACCGAGCTTAGATAAATAAAACGTTTTACTTTTCCCCTAGCCTCATTAACGACATTTCCGAGTCCTTCAACATTAATTTTCCTGTAGCGTACGAATTCCTTTTCAGAAGGTCTTTCGTTACCAGAAATCCCCACCAAATGATACACAATATCAATTCCATCGCAACAGCCAACGATTGAGGTCGGGTCTGTTATATCTCCCAAAAAGACTTGGCATTCTGTTGGGAGTAAATCATCTGCTTTATCCTTATTCCTGACAAGAACACTAATCCTATGCCCTTTTTCCAACAGCGCAGGAATAAGTTTTCTACCAATCTTTCCTGTTCCTCCAGTGACTAAGATATTCATCGACAATATACTTTGATAATTTCAGCAAATAATTATATAGAGGCGTAAAACAGTGCTTTATTATTTTCAGTAATCTGCAAAAAAGCGAATCCAATTTGTCTGTGTAACCTACTTTTCTGGTGAACGGTCTTAATCCAATAAGCGCTATATTTTCTTCATTCTTCCTTTAATATCTCGTGGTAGAAGTCATACAAGCATTGGCGCACATAACTTTGCTCGTATCTCGAGGCCACAAGTTGTCGAGATCTGGCAGCCATCGAAGCCACCTCATCGGTTCTTGTCACAAAACGCTTCATAGCATTATACAATGCATCTTCATCGCATGGTGGAATGATGATTCCATTTTGGCCATCGATAATAATCTCACGAGAGCCGTTTATGTCTGTAACAATGCTAGGCAACCCCATTGCTCCAGCTTCAATCACAACATTAGGAAAACCTTCGCGATAGCTCGGGAATACCAACGCATCAGCATTGGCATAATAAGGCCTCACATCACTCTGAGGTCCCACAGCCTCTATTCCTTTACCCTGCTTAATGCGGTCAAGTGTCTCGGGAAGAATAGGGTCCAAGTTAACCTCACTAGGGCCAACCAACACAAGGCGGGTATCAACATGTTCCGTGTGCAATCGATTAAAAGCAGCTATCAACTCGTTGATGCCTTTACTTCTCACAATCCGGCCGACAAACACAAAGGTGAAGCCCTCATGTTCGGTGTTATCAAATAGAGCAGGATCATAATGCTTCAAATCAATGCCACGTATGTTACCATATCCCAAAACCTTAATCGGTTTGCGGGTAATGTGATGATTGAGCAAGTCATTTTTAACCCCCTCTCCTTCGGGTATTACATGGGTAGCACATGCACATGTCAACCAATCCGTTGCCATCAGTATGCGCCGCTTGAGACCTGTAGCTGTGGGCCAAACGAGTCCCGTAAACGTGTGGACGCGCTTCGGCACTCTTGCCAACCAAGCCGCAATCATACAAACAAGTCCGGCCTTAGGAGTCATCGAATGAACTATATCTGGGCATTCGCTCTTCATCACACGCCACATTTGCCACAACGACTTGAAATCACGCATGATTGATATCTGTCGTTCCATGGGAACAGCTATGGTTCTCACTACTTCACGTTGACCGACCACATCAAGGGCATCACCTGGGGAAGATAACGCCACCACTTCATACTCTCCAGACAACTCTTTTAACAATCCCTTGCAGAAAGCGCCCAAAGACTGCGGAACAGTTGCCGCCCTAATGATCTTCTTCTTTTCCACTGACAGTTTCTAATTATAGTTCGACTTCTTATGTCGTTTTAGCGCCAAACATCCAATGTGCCAAGAAAGGACTCAACCTGATGATGTTGCCAATCAACAGACAGAACGATATAATAATAATCGAGATTATCGCCGACACGGTCACTTCAATGACTGGCATAGGATGTTCGGTAAAGACAGTGACAAAATTAAGGTTGTCAGGAATCAGAAAATAGTGAATCAAATAAATGTCCAGCGTGCGTCTTCCCACATAAAGGAACACTCGGCCAACCTTTGTTTCATGCGAAAAGAATTTTTGTTTTTTCCTGAAAAACGAGAACATGATAACAAGCCCTGTTAAGGTCAATGGTAGACCCATGATATATCCCTCGACAGGTATGTAATCTCTAAATGCCTCTACAAGAAAGAAGAATAGTATACTCCCTGTAAGCAACCACTTCCCGTCAAGCCAGGTCTGCACCACATCAAAGTGCTTCTTTACCAATGTCCCAAGCACAAAGAAAAGGAAAAAGTGCCAATGCTGGAAACTCAACAAGTCAAGTAGACGAGCGGGGACGGGTATGTAATTTTTCAATGGCGGCCATGAACACGGCAACATGCATAGCCCCATTACGATTAACACAATACTGGACCAACGATTATTTCTAATGCAAAACCTGACAACTGCATAAAACACAAAATAAATAAACAAGACATATGTGAACCAGTAACCGGACTTTCCAGGCAAGAAGATGCTATTAACAAAGCTAAAACCTTTCATGTTTACATACGCTAAAAAGAAGATGAAAGGCCCTATCAACTGCACAGGTATTTTCTTCTTAAAAAAGGCAACTATATGACTTGTGTTCCAGACCACTCCAGCCTTATACAAAACAAAGCCACTGATCAAGAAGAACATGGGCATTCTTACTAAAAAGAAGAAGCGGTGAAATGAAGGCGTCCCCTCGTAACCATATACATTCAAGCTCCTTGCGGCTACATGCATGAGTACGACCAAAAACATGGTGAACCCTCTCATGGCATCGATATACTCAATGCGTTTTGTTTTATTTGGTGTTGCTGGTATAGAATCTCTCATAAACAAAAATCACTCTTCAATAACAAATTCATTCTCACGAAACACTATCATTATTCACATGATGACATAATCATCTATGACTAAAGTAAGACGTTCATATCATCAGATCTGCTTTCGTGAAGATTCTTTTCATCACAACCTCAGGCGTGAGGTTCTCACTGAAGTATTCATACGCATTATGTTTCAGCATTTGGACAAGGTCTTCGTTATCGCGCAATTTCACAATGGCATTGGCCATTTCCTCTTTAGTGTTGGCTTCAAGATAATGTACTCCATTTTCAAATTTTCCTGGCATCAGGTTTAACAAGTGAGATGAAATAATCGCTTTACCCTCACATAAAAACTCGGCTAATTTCCATCCATGGCAACCACCGACTGTTGGCGTGTTAAACACAAACCAAGACTTGCGATTGCGCTTATCATACTGCCACATCGATATTCGCTTCATGGATATGAAATCACTATAATCATGAAGATACTCGACATACTTCGGGAACTCCTTCACTACTCCGGCCTTGTTGTTATAGAAGAACCCACCTTCAAAACGCGGCATGAGGCGCATTCCTTCACGCATGAATTCCCCCCTCAATTTATTGATTGACTCGTGAGCAAATTTTCCATACCACAATGTATTGAAAGAGAAGAGATAACCGGGTTCCTCATTCTCTGTAAAACGATAATATCGCTTATAGCTTCGGCGACGCAGAAACATGAATCCATAATCCACAATGTAGTGTTTGAAATCTCTTTTAAACCCAGTGCCACACGTCCGATTAATGTGCATGTAATTTTGTATACCAACCAGCATACACTTTATCGGATTCCACAGCCGTATGCCGAAGCTTGGACCAATGATTACCAGTTTTTCTCTAGCTGCATCTTCTGGCCGAACATTAATCTTGGCATAAACGTCTGCCCAATTGTAATACTTCTCTTCTATTTCATTCCAATCACCATAATCAATATATATGCGCTTCACACCACTTGTTGCTGTGACTTCCATCGCAAACCCTATTCGGGTATCAACATCTGTCTCGATTTCAAGTCCTTCAATGCATCTGAACCTGATGGCTGGACCTTTCATCAAAGATTTGATACCATAAAGATAATAGGCGGCATAATTCACCTTAAATCTCGGATCAACAACAATTGATTTTATCTCGCAAACCATGTCGGCATATAGAAATTGTACTACTTCAAAAACTACCTAACACTGCAGATGAGAAGACGATAAAGTCCTACCCATTTGCCCTGTGGAATTTTTCATACAAGAATCGAGGCATCATCCACTTGGCCATAGGTATCAAAACACTCTCGGGATAATGCCACCACGGCAATTTAAAAGCTCTGCAAACGAGCAGTTTGAAATAAGCCTCATTGCGACGATTCATGAAAGTCCTGCGTTTCGAAGCATTGCGATCGTCACGCATTTTGTACAACGGCTCGGAGAGGTTATAACCACGATATCCTTTGAGATATAATTTCAGCCATAAATGTTGGTCTTCAATTCTCAACAGATATTTTGATACGCTATAACCACCAACGGCTTTGTATGCTTCATGTCGAACCATCACTGGCGCATGGCAGAATGTTCGTCCATAGAGGAAACCCTCCTTTTGGGGCTCGGGAGTTGCCCTGCCGACCTTAAAATCACCAGTTTCATCAAAGTAAATCATCGGAGTGCTCACAAAGGCATATTCTGGATACTCGTCCAAGAACTTGATTTCTTTTTCAAACCTGTTAGGCAATGAGATATCGTCTCCGTCCATACGCGCCACATACTCTGTATCCACATGCTCTAAACATCGATTAAGCGTGTAATTCAGTCCCATATTGTGATTATTACGCAAAAGCACAATGTTATCATGGGCAGAGGCATACTTTTTGGCTACATCATAAGTGTTGTCAGAGGATCCATCCTCACAGAGGATAATCATAAAGTCTTGATAAGTCTGTGCATAAAGGGAATCCAGTGCTTCGACCAGAGTAGAAGCACAATTGTAAATACCCATTATAACTGAAATCCTTGCCATTGGAATTTATCGTTTACGTATTTGCCGATACACCGGTCTGAACAATAACATCAGATTCAAATGTCTAAAGAGGAAATTGTAAAACTTGGTTTTAAGACCAGCGCCCATAAACGGCAACAAAGACATGTCGTCCATCTTAGTTCTTATCTGTCGCAGTTGTGATTTATTTTTTCCACTCAACAACAATCGTGTGAATAGATTATAGCCATAAAAATTTTGGCGATCAGTAATCTTGTTCTGGATGGCAGAATTCTGATTTTGCTTCATCTCATCCATCATCTGAAGAGCCACTACCACGTCATCACACCCTTTGTTTAAACGTTCAACATTCAGAAAATTGGTAGTTGACGATTTTCTGACTATATAAAGATACACATTTTCATTTGTCAAGGCCACAACTGAATCTCTTAAAAACAACGGCAAAACAAAGACAACATCCTCAAGAAATATCAAATCTTTAAATCGATGATTCAAAAGTAGGCGCCTATACAGAAACCTGAAACAGGTTCCTATTTGATAATTCAACATAAATTCCTTTGATTTTCCACACCAATCAACTTCATATTTCTGATGACGAGTTTTAGTTAGGCTATCATTCCATTTGATGTCTTCTATTACCGTTGCATCAAAAGACAGAAGGTCAAACTGCTCTTGTTCGGTCAGTTGAAGCAATGAGCTATAAGCATTATCAATAAGTGCATCATCTGGATCCATGAATGCGATCCACTTACCACTAGCTATATCCAACCCGCTATTTCGGGCCATTCCCACCCCTTCATTAACTGCTTTGTCAATGACAATCACATTATTAGGATAGCGATTCTTGAATTCATTGAGTTTATGAATCGTTCCGTCGGAACTGGCATCGTTGACTAGAATAATTTCATAATCAGTACGCCCATCCCATTGTCGTTCAAGACATCCAAGTGAACGGTCAAGGTATTGCTCGACATTATAGCACGGAACAATTACCGATAGCGAGACTGATTGTTGTTCCTCTTTCATCGTCAAAAAATTCTATTATCAGGCGTTATCACGATTCTTTTTTCTGATAATTGTCGCTTCGGGTGAGACCACGATACTGTTATCAGGTACATCATGCAAAACCAATGCATTGGCTCCAATTTTCACATTATCTCCTATCTTAATATTACCAATAATAACAGCGCCTACACCAATAGAAACATTATTACCAATTGTAGGATAACCATCACCCTTAAAACCTACTGTCACTCGCTGATTAATCCAGCAATTCTCACCGATGGAATGCGCACTAACGCCCGTAGCAAATCCATGCTGGATAAAAACGCCTCCTCCAAAGTTGTCTCGCGGTACAGTAAAAGTCAAATTATTCTGTGCTCTGGGCATGAAGAATTTAATAATGTGTCTTATTTTACCTATTCTGTACAAAAACAGGGTTCTGTATTCAGCAAAAACAATCAGTTCTCGGTATAATTGGAGATAACGATGATAATTATCTGGAACATGGCCGATATGAACCTTACAAAATCGGTCTAAATCCATATCCATTTTTTTTCTTTGAGAAGAAAGAAAATAGGCAAGGAACCATATCCATGCGACTGGAACAAACAATATCATCTTCACAACCGTCTTTAACGAAATGTATCTCATTATCATTGTAGTAATATCAAGCTATTGCTCAGAAAAAATCATTAATATATTTTTTTCAGATTATCACATACAGATGAAAATATTATAATTTATCAGAGTGATGAACCGTAAAATGATATAGCCAATCAACTTATACTGTGATTAAATCTTTTTGTGCTGTTACATGCGGCAAATAGCGTATCATCAACGGTATCAACAAATGACAAATCAACAAAGTAACAATGAACACCATTAAGAATAAAGCATTTCCAGAAAAAAACCTCATTAAAATATACTTTAAGCTAAATATGATGACCTGATGAGTGCATAAAACCATAATAGAATAACGCCCCCAAAATGAGACTAAAGGCAATCGCTTTATCACTTTTGCCACAATTAAAATCATCATCGTTCCAGCAATACCAGACAAGTATACAAAAGCGACCCTATCACTTGGTATCACATTAAATGCATACACCACTTTCACCGCACAAATCGCCAGAACAGACACACAAACAATCAAAATCAAAATATCGATCTTTAAAGACACTGGTGTGGACAGGAAATGAGTATGTCTTTTTAACCACCAACCAAAGGCGAAAAAAGGAAGCGCAGTTAATGTTGTGCAAAAATACAGGACATTCCACACTCGGGCGACTCCCATCACCAAGCCACAACATCCGAGGAAAAATGATATCAGCATAACTATCAACGTCTGATGACGAGTAATTAAACGTCCAACAAACCACTGTATCAAATAAAACAATATATTGATTTCAAACAGACATAGCAGGAACCATATAGCAAAGTTATAAATCGGGCCATTCATTTCAGTAAAAAAATACTTTAATGACAAATCGTGCCTAATAATTGCATATGGTAACACCGAAGTCATTAACAAAAAGAACATGAACGGAATGAGCAACTTATTGGTTTTTCGTTTCAGGAAACCCACAAAACCCTCATATTGCTTGAAAAACAAACCAGACAAAATGAAATATAATGGCATCCTGAATGATGACACCTGAATTGATAATGGATAATCAATATCCATTGTTATCGATACATGGTTAAGGACGACAAGCACTATACATATCCCTTTCGCCAAGTCTATCCATTCAATCCGACTGCTTCCCATAAATAAATCAAATGAAATATAAAAAGTAAGAAAAGACCAGCAGAGATGCTCTCACATCTGATTATCTCTCACTGATTTCTTATCTCCACCAATATAGGTCAAATCCCTTGAAACCAGACGTTCCGAAATAATAGATAAAGTACATATAGAACAAGAAGCCTGAATACAAGAACAAAACAATAGCAGTCTTTCTATCCTGATCTTTCCATAAATTCATTCTCAAAAGAGGATATGCAATCACAACAGGATATATGAACCATGACAGGTAGGCGAAGCGATTTGAGAAAGCTGCTCTAATCACCATAATCCAAAAAGCATTACAAAGCAAATAAGTATTAGCAAACATCGTATAAGTGAGATCAGTAAACTTCCGTTTACGGGTCACATACCAAATCATCAATACTGGTGCTGCGCTATATAACAAAAAGTCCCACCTAAAACCGATGGCAGAAAAATGAGATTGTGTCGTCTCATTAAACTGGTTCTCATAATAACTGTTCATTCTTTCATCAAAACCCAGTGCAACAAAAATCTGTTCAATAACAGGTCCAATTGTGAGAGACAAGGGTATAGCTACAAGCCACAAACGGAAGGCAATCTTTGTGTCTTTAACCATATATATTGTTGCTAATGCCGCTGCACTCGGTAGCATTGTCGTACGGTGTACACCTAACATCAAGAACATTAGAATTATACCAAATACCCTTTTTGCGCCTTGTTCAACTACCAAACACATCGCTACAAGCTCAATGCTGCAAGCCATTCCATTGCGAATGCCGTTAGTGCCATAAGAATAAGTTGAGAATGCAGTAAAAAAGAACAACATTGCCAACCATAGATTCTTGCGCATCAACAGAATACAGCAAATATACATTCCAGCAAAATACCCAAAGGCAATGACAAGAAAATACTCGTTAACATTGAGCCCTAAACGATGACATATTATACCAATATTCCTCCAAAACCACTCTCCATGAATGGAAAAGGGCACATAAGACGCATCAATTTCGATTCCTTGGTAACTATAAGCATACATTGGCATATCGATAAATGTTCCTGAAACCGGACGCAATCCCAAATAGTAAATAAAAAACAACGTACAAATTAATGAGAACGGTTGTGAAATAGAGCCACCATTTGAACGCAAAACCTTTTGCTCATTGGAACCTACATAATACATAATTGTTATCCAAGTAAGGATCAAAAATGTAAAGTAATATAATGTATTGTAGTAGTATACAGCAATAAAATCTACTGAATTCATAGCAGTACGGATTCAAATCAGTTAAAAAGGACTATCAGCAAGTATTAAAGCTTTAATGAAAAAGATAATGGCGAACGGCGTAATCCTTCGGATATCATTGCTGATAAAACAGTTAGTACCAACGTAACAGCAACCGCCGTAATTGGATGAAGATTTATAGCTGACAATTGTGGACGTAAAAAACCAACAACAATCATCAATATCAAATGGAATATATAGATTCCGAGAGCATTGTTACCCAGAAAGACTACAAACCTCTTGAACAGTGATTCTTTGATATCCCAGTCTTTGAGCCTCGAGAAGACGGCTAACGAGAGCAGCAAGGCGCCAATCGTGGGGAAGCAGTAGTTTCCGCCTTCGAACTGTGCGTGCTTATAATTCGCCACTGCAGTCGCCTCCATTGACAACAACAGCAGGCCAACAACAGCCACAACAAAGGTTAACCATTTATTAATTGGCCGCCTGGACAAATAATCCCCAACATACAAATAAACTAAACCATATAACGTGAACGCACCAGCATGGCCCCATTTGGGCAAGTTTATCGAGGGGGTGACAAGTAAAATGACATCCCACACGAGATTTGTCACGAATGGAAATATCAACAACAACGCGATAATGACATATCGGCACCACAATGGCAAACGATTGATAACATAGTTAACTACATACATGAGTGCCAATGAGAATAAGAACCAATAATAGGTCAACCTGCCCACACAGAAGGATGACATGTCGTGATTAGAAGCGGCATAGATGCACATCACGACAATGCCCCAAAACGCTCCGGCCAGCACAAGTCGTCCTGCCTTTTTTGCAGACTTTTTTAAATTATAGTTACGATGCACAGTCAACGCTCCGTTTACCATAAAGAAAAGGGGAACGCCACATGCGCAAAAAAGCCACAACACCTGTACCAGCGTAGGATAGTAATACTCCCCTTCACGATAGCCCATGTCTACCATGCCTACATGATAAAGGACTACGAAGAAAGCCGCCAAGGCTTTCAGAGCGTCATATCCGAATATGCGGCCTTTGTTCTCTTTCATCAATTCATTTTGCAAAACGACGAGCCAACCAATAGTTATGAGAAACGATGCTGGCAAAGAGACTCATTTTCCAGGATGAAAGACCCGTTTTTCTGATTTTTGAGCCATCACGACGTATTTCTTCTTGCAGTAGTCTGATGCCAGAATCTTGTTTATATCCACAAGAAGCGGCAGAATATAAAATCTGGGTCATCTCACATGCGAAGCGGGCATGAGCTATATCCTTATACTGAGGCCACGAATCATTAACGTCACCACAGATAGAGTCCCAAACCGTGTAGGCCGTGAATTTCTTTCCGTTGAAACGCTGCCGCGACAGACTGTCGTCGTTCACTCGATAATGGTACAAGACTTTTCCTAACACCAACACATTGCTCACGCGTTGAAGCACTTTCCATACCAGCAGAGCGTCTTCGCCATAACTAACGGCAGAGTCTGTCTTCAAGCCATCGAACAGACTGCTCTTGATCAGTTTATCACAAAGAGAGCCTCTGAATGTAATGTGCTCCAAAAATTTAGCCACAGCCTGTTCTTGAGTATACTGAACATCTTGAGGCTGAGGTGTTGACAATTGGAACATGACAATGTCATAGTCTTCTTTCTCTTGTTCACGTAGCAGGGTCTCGACGGTGTTGAGCTCAATCCAGTCATCGCTATCAACAAAGAGGACGAAGTCGCCTCTGACCTTGTCGAGCAGACGGTTGCGTGTTGCAGCGACGCCACAATTGGGCTGTGAGTACACCTCCAGACGCCTGTCCCTCTTTGCCAGCTCTTGAAGGATGTCCCAAGAGCCGTCGGTCGAGCCATCATCGATGAGCACGATCTGCAGGTCAGTGTATGTTTGACCTGTTATGGAATCAATGCACTGGCGCAGGTAGGGTGCGGCATTATAAACCGGAACAAGTATCGATACCATATCTATTTCTCTGATTGCTGGGGATGTTCGGCAAGCCACCGCTGCTGTGCATCGAGCAGATTGTTGAGCAACGATTCGGCAGCTGCAGGGCCATTGAAATGAGAGCGGACATATTCACAACCGGCCTTAGCAATGGCCTCTAACTCCTCCTGATGTTCTGGTTGCTGGTAATAACTGATTTTTGCTTTCAGGTCATCAAGGGTGCCGTCATAGCCGATGTAATGCACACCCTCCTTCATGCCATAGTCCTCATAATAGCCAACAGTCTGCCCCAAGTAAGCACATCCGCAAGCCATGCCTTCAACAAAGCCGATGCCAGGCAAACCGATGATTTCCTCTCCCACGACGCACATTTTATAATCGTTGAATTTCTCGACCATGTCGAAGGAGTAGTACTTCTTTTGGTGACCAGTGAAGAACTTAGCATGCAGGCGCTTAATCACTTTCACTAAGCCGTTGTCAGTCTTCTTGGCTTTCATCTGCTTGTCATCTTCCAGATAGTCGCTGTTGAAGCAATCTACCCAGGGCGTCAATTCCTTGGCATTGTCATAGACCTGCTTGCGAGCAGGTTGCAGACAATTGTGACCGTAATACTTGATCAGGTAATCGGGATAGGTGACAGTTCCTACAGAAACGGCCTTGTTCTGCCGCTCAGCAAAGGGCTTTACCACTTTAAACCTATCTGCATAGACAAACGGGATGACCAGATACTGCTTGTGGAACCAACCGAAGTATTCATCAAAAGCGATAAAGCGCTTCTGCATATCACTCTCGTTGTACATCAAGTCTGGATCCAACTTTTCCATCGCCGACGATTGCCCAACGTTGAAATGCAACTGGCTGATTGCGATAAATGCATCAGGACGTTTGGCAAAGTCGAACTGAGGGCCGAACAGCTGGTAGAGGACAACAATATCGTCATGCCTGATTTCATCCTCGCTTTTCAGCACAGTTATTTTTTTCAGAGGGATTCCGTTTTTCCTAATCGCTATACGATGCTCCAGAAAACGGAACGACTGCAGGAACCGGTTACGTGTCGTATAAGACAAAGACAGTCCTCTCTTATTAATATAGGAACACACCTCAACATCATCTCGTGACAGCAAATAGTCCAGCAGATACTTGTGCTTGATAGCCACCGACTGTTTGAAGATGTACTTATTGAGTGTCTTTACCAGAAACTCGTTTCCGTGCAGGTTTACAAATACAATTCGCATATAGTTATTTATTATTATGCTTCAACCTAAGTCAAAGCTCAAATCTCTCTTCTTAGTTTTGTCACACCCCAGTCCTCATAGTCATCGATCTCGATGGGACGGAAAATCTTCTTGTCCAACAGCATCGCGTAGATGATGTGTGAGAGGTACAAGGGCGTGTAATCTTTGAGTTTTTCAAAGTAGCAGCAGAAATCGCTGGCATCCTCAAAGCAATATCCACCGGCGCTGAAGAAATGACTCACAACTCGTTTCTCGATGATATTTGTCACATAGAACATGTCATCGACAGCCACATAGCTCTTGTGCTGGGGGTCGACAATCGGCAACAGCTCAAGCGGATAGATAGAAACGCCATTCTGTTCCATAATCTCGTCGGCGGTGAAATAGCAGTCGGCATCCTTGATGAAGATACACCCATGGATGTCATTCTTCTTGATGGCCTGTGCCACGGTCTCGGCTTGACTTGATGTCGATTCATCCAGAATCGTCACATGCGCATTGTTGAGGTGATGCTTACGGAACTGCATCGCGAGCTGCTCCTTGAGCATGAAGCGCTGGTCATGCTCTCGCAGAATGACGAAATAGATATCTGATATCTCTTTTAGTGGAAGACCCGTGATTGCTTTCACACAAAACATGGTGCCCTCATCATCCAACCTGAAGGGTTGAGGCAGAACGCGGATATAATCGGCTTTATCAGCGGCGATTGGTACTATCAATGTCATCATGATTTCAAGATTCTTTAGAGTTGTCGATAAATGCCAATTGACTCGAAATAACCCGCTTGAGGTATTCAATCACCTTGTCTTCGTGGGCATACTGCAGGATTCGCAGGAAGTTCATGAGCTGCAAGGGCATGTAGTACTTGCGATACCACTCATACTTGCCAGAGAAGTACTCATCAATGGCCGTATCAATCTTCTCACTGATGATGCTTAACCGCACTTTGTCAAACGGCTTGTTGTACATCAACGTGGACCAAAGATAGGCCGTGTCTTGACGTATCTTGACAATGTCCAACAACGGTGATTCGATGAACGAGTCCAGAAAGTCTATCAGGTAGTAGTTGTTTCCGTTGAACAGGATGTTGCTGAATGTCAAGTCGCCATGGCACATGCCGACGGGCATCACCATGTCCCCCACTCCATCCATGACCTCACTTGAGCGTCTTACAAGTTCCTGAGCCTCAGCATCGTCTTTCAAGTGAGCGTTGCGCTCCACTTTACGGGCCACATCGGCCATTTTATCAGTGAGAATGTTCAGAGGAACAGTCTGCATGGTTGAATTGGAGATTTCGAGGTCAATAAAATACTTGATTGCGCCAATCAGATATTTAATTTGCTCAAATCCAGCCTGTTCAAAGTGCTCGATAAAGTTTCTGGAATAGATGTATTCCATCTTGATAGTGGCTTCGCTATCGCTTCTCTCCACCTCAAAGATTTTAGGAACACGGATGTTTTGATATTCTATCTTTGACGCAGCGATCTGCTTGTTCGCCTGATTGACCAGACGCGGCACGTAGGCAGCGTCATGCGTGCTTTTGTGGATGTGCAAGTCATTGTCTTCATGGACAATGACAATGTCGCAACCCGAGTGGCCTTGGATATCTAGTTTCATTGTTTAGATGAATTTAATAATCACAGATTAATCTTTATATAGTGGGCACCAGCAGCCTGGGCTGCCTTGATGCCAACTTCGGAATCTTCAAAGATGAGTGTCTCGTCAGGAGAAACTCCCATTCGAACCATCACAGTATTGTATATTTCGGGCGAAGGCTTTCCTTCCTTGACATCATCTCCTGCGAGAATCAGGTCAAAGTCGCCGGCCGCACCAATATGAGTCAAAGCGTTGGACAGATTTTTGCCACGTGCCGTCGAGGCGACAGCAGTCAAGCCTCCCCCACGACGAAACATCCTGATGAAATCGATTAAGGGCTGATTGGCACGCAGCAAACCGAAGTGTTTGGGATAACACTCACCCTTAAGCGACCGTATGCGTTTACGCACCTCGACGTCCTCAATGCCCATTTTATCCATGAACCCATCAAACCGCAATCCGTAACACTGACGGTATTGATCCTCGCTCAGCGTCAGTCCCACATGACCGAACGCCTCGCAGTAGGCATGATAATTGGCCTGGAATGTATCGACCAGTGTCCCATCAAAATCGGTAATCAACAATTTGATTTCCATAGCAGTCTAGATTTAATGGCTATAGGCCAAGAGTTCCTCGGGGGTACCATAGGAATAATACTCCTCCATTGGGGCCAGGCGAACAACTTTACCTTCGGCCAACAGGTAATTATACAAAAGCGACACATAGAACTCGGCTTTCCCATGTGTGCCATCGTCAAGCAACTGGTGGGCTATACGTTTAAAGTCGTTGCCACTGCCAAAGAAGTAAGATCCACACAACGCATGGTTTGAAATTGGTTCTTTCTCGGCAGTGCGCAGCACTCTGCCCACGTCATCAATCTCGGCGTAGCTGTATCGCGGGTTCTCGCTCTCAAACGACACCAGAGCACCGCCGTCAGCCTCATCAGCGGGAACTGACAACGCACAAGCCACCAATTCATTGTATCGCTTGCTGCGGAATTCAAGATCACAGTCCATCACCACCACGGCATCCTTGTCATCGATGGCCGATTCAGCCACCAGACAAGTCTCGACTGCGCCACGTGTGGTCTTCAATACCGAAAACACGTTAGCTTCGGGAAGGATGTCCTTAATCAGTTTGTCGATGTGCTGCTTATCGATGTGCTCCTGCCGAACGATGAAGCTGTATTTCATCTCAACGCCTTCGATAGCGACACTGCTGATGGCACGTTGGAACAAGGGTACTCCTCGCAGTTCAATGAGTGGCTTGGGTGTTGTCCATCCGGCCTTGGCAAATCGGGAGCCCTCTCCCGCCATCGGCATGATAATATGTAACGATCTCATCATTAAGATTGTACTATCAGTTTTCAGACTTTCAAAGCATTCTCAAGGAAATCAATGCTCTCTTTCCTTTTCACATCTAGCCTTGAATAAACATCTGGCCAATCAATCACACAATCAGCAGGCTCGACCGGCTCAGTATCAGACAAGAGGCGCTCTTCAAGGCCCACTTGTTCCAATAACCAAGAAATACGCGTATTGCCACGATGGGGGTTACCCAAAGAATAGAATTCCTTTCCGAAGAGGATGCTGAACACAGTTCCATGGAATGAGTCTGTTACCACCATGGCAGCATTGCTGAAAACGGCCAACCATTGTTCAACAGTCAGTTTTGACTTCCAGCCTGCCGAATAGTAATGTACTTTCAGGCCCCGAGCCTCAGCCAGGTTGCTGATAAAAGCCTTCTTTACTGGGGTGATATCCAAACTATATACCGCCAAATAAGGTCCTTCAGCTGCCCATTCGGCATCAATGATGGGCTCATAGTCCTTGCTTTCAAGCAACAGGGTCGGGTCAAGGACACACTGAGCCTCGACACCCAAGTGCTTGCGACAGAGTTCAATGCCACTCTTTTCTCTCACCGACACTGCATCCAGCTGTTGTGCCAATGACGCACAAGCGGCTGTCCTGTCTGCGGGATATTCCCATTCATCAACACCTAACGAGGCGGCATAGACGACACGCTTCTTCAACGGCAAGCCGACAGCGAACCGTAGATACATATCTTCCAAATGATTTCGTGTGTACCAGATGCGCCACACTTGGTCACTGCCGACTAGCAAACCCTCGAGTTTATACTTCTTCACCACTTCAGGCTTATAATCCCACATCACACGTGTTTTTGCAATATGGTTCTCTATAAACTGACCCGTCTCTTTGCTGCGCATCGCGCCATGATAACGCAGGGGCAAATTGGCTTTCTTGCCCAGCATGCGCAAAAACTTTCCGCGCACCCAGTTATACACGTAGTGCGGCGTCGAGAACCGTTGGTAGGCATCTATTGTAATCGGGTCATGCCCCAGGCGCTTCAACACCTGCTGCAACGCCCAGTTCTGCAAAATCCCGCCGTAGTTCAACTCCAACGGCTGTGTTACTATACCTATCCGCATAGGCTATTTTTTAATAAAATGTCAATACTTGAACGCTAAGCGCGCTTAGATTGTTTTGCCTCAATCCGGGTCAACAAATAATCATACAATCGCGGCATGTGGTACCCGATTACAGAGCGCATCTTGCTCATCATCCCGATTTCGCTGTGAAGGAATTCGCCAATAGTCTCCTTGAAAACTGTCTTGCAACGCTCATTCGCTTCCTTCTCGAGTGGCGTATTGCGGAAATGACGCCTAAAAGACAACATGACTGAGTACATGGTCTTCAGGCACATAGCTCTGTAGGCACCTTTCTCCTTGGGAATATCGCTCAGGCACAGCAAGTAGGTGTTGATTCTGTCAAGATTCTCAGACGAGTTCCAATTATGCACGAGTGAATCCATGCGTTGTATGTAATAATACAGTTCCGCATCCAAGACCACGGCAGACCGCATCCTCAGCGCCATTCGGTTGAGCCAATCCACGTCTTCGGCTTTGGTCTCTCTAAAAAACAATCCCTCGACAAGCGTTCTCCTGTAAAGTTTATTCCAAATCACATGATACTGGAAATCCAGTGAGTCATACATCTTCTGCATGTATTGGCTTTGCGATATATCCTTTTTCGAGGGGATAGGCAAATCATTATTCTCAATACTTCCCTCAATTTCTTGCAGCGTGCCTTTCATTTTCACACCATAAGCCATCGCGAAATCATAATCTCCGCTTTGGATCGCATCTAACAGCCATTCAATCATGTTAGGATGTATCTGGTCGTCACCGTCAACAAACATGATGTACTCTCCTTTGGCTTCCTCCAGGCCACGATTTCGAGTAGTCGATACCCCTGAGTTTTCCTTGTGGACCACACGGATGCGGTTGTCCTTGAGCGCATAGGAATCGCACACGTCATTTGAACCGTCGGTCGAGCCGTCATCCACCAGGATGATTTCTATATCCTTATATGATGACCTCAAGATGCTCTCCAGACAACCCTGCAGATAGTTACCGAGATTGTATACCGGGACAATGATAGAGATCATATTGGTTCAAAGTGTCAGTCAAGAAGAAACTTCTCAGGCCGGCCCGTTCACAGCCAGCTCATCTTCGTTCAATTCTCGACATGCGATAGCCGTACAAAGACGGGCAGAGATAAGACATAATCAAACTCATCTTTGTCATCAATGGCACATCACTGCCGAGCAGCTCCTTCCGCGTTTTGGCAAACATGTCTTTTCCAAATGCTTTTATCCCTTCGGTCAATGACTGTTGACGTGAAGCGCATTGGTATCTCACATAGGAGAATGACTTGTAAAGATAAGTCAAGCAATCGGCTCTATAGCCACGCTCCGTCTTTGGAATGCTTTTGAGACATTCCATGACCGTGCTCAATCGATCTATCACCGCTTGATTCAACCCTTGATGCATGACAGAGGACGGATGCTGGACGTAGAAGTACAATTCTTTCTCAACCAGAACGGCCTTGCGGGCTTTCAGAAACACCCGGTTACTCCACTCGAAGTCCTCACTTGCCAATGCCTTGAAACGCATGTCCTCGATCAACGACTTGCGATATAGTTTGTTCCAAACCACTTTATATTGGTAAGAGCCCTGCGCATACAGCCCACGCATCATTTCATTCTGCGAAATGCTTTTGAACGCAGTTATATAACCTGAGGCGATGCCTACAAAGTCATTGTTGCAAGCTGGAATCTTGTCCTCATCCACGCTCTTGCCGAGCACCATCGCAAAATCATAATCTTCTCTCTGGATAGCATTCAACAGCGTCTCAAACATCAGTGGGTGAACCAGATCATCAGCATCAACTAGGGCAATGAAATCGCCACTGGCACGATTCAGTCCGTTGTTGCGTGCACCCGAGATCCCGGTGTTCTCCTGATGAATGACGATGATGCGATCATCCTTTGCCGCCCACTCGTCACAGATGCTTCCAGTTCTATCGGTCGAGCCGTCATCCACCAAGATGAGTTCAAAGTCCCGGCAAGTCGAGCTCAAGACGCTGTCAATGAAAGAAGGCAGGTATGCCTCCACATTGTAAGCCGGAACGATAATCGAAATCATGGGCATCTTGTGATGTGCTCTGCTCGCTGAATGACTAGGCCTTATCTGTTTTTACCTCTCACCTTGTTAATGATCACTTCGGCCAAATGGTTGAATTTGAGGCCGGTGACGTAACGCATAAGAATCGAAGCGGCTTTACCCAATTGTTTCTTGCGGAGATAACCCTTGAAGAGTTCCAGGAAGCAGTAATTGAGCTTGGGAATCACCAGTTTCTCGTTCTCCAGGTGATAGAGAGTCATGTTCTCGGAGAACGACAATTCGCGCCACTTGGTCTCGTCCACTCCCGAGAACACACCAGCTGACTGCTTGCGGTAAACGCCCATCTCGTCCTTAAAGAGGGCGCACTTGCCCATCTTCATCATATAGTAGCACATGATGTAGTCATATACTCTTTTGTACTGACGAAATGTTTCCGGACTCATCCAACGTTTTCTGCGGCACACGATAGTCAGCAACTGGGTAAACCACGGAGAAACGAAGTAGTTCTCCATCGTGGGTGTGATGTATTCACGCCCGTGGAACTCCTCAATTTGCTGACCCTCAACGAAATCGTGCGGGACAAAGGTCTTGCTGTCCTGCATGTAGTACTTAAAGGCATGACAGGTCATAAAAAAGTCTGGATGGGTCTCCAGGAACTCCACCTGCAGCTGCAGCTTGTCAGGGTCCGTCCAGTAGTCATCGCCTTCACAAAAAGCAATATACTTTGACTCAGGGTGACTGGCGGCAAGAATGATTTTGTTAAGTGTCCCCTTACTGTACTGGTTCTCGGTCTCGTAGATGGGCTTGATGATGTCAGGGTACTTCTCGGCATATTCGCGGATAATGGCCGCCGACCCGTCGGTCGAGGCATCGTCATGGACGATAGCCTCGAAGGGGAAGTTAGTCCGCTGCATCACGAAGCCGTCAAGGCATTGCCTCAAGTAGGGCTCGTGATTATATACCGCACAACGGATTGTCACAAGAGGCACTTTTTCCTCGTCCATCATTTTATCGTTAGGAACAACAATGCTCGTGTATGCGTTTTGTACGATGGTATCAACCCATGAAGTCCAGGATGTCCTGAATGGTCACGAACTCGCGCAGCTGCTCGCCCGTGAGCTTCTTGTTGCACTCGTCGTCGATCATCACGATGAGCGACAGCTTGGACATCGAGTCATATTCCTCGATATCGGCCAGGGCCATTTCGGGAGTCAGCGTGTTCTCGTCAAGTTCCAGCACATCTTCAATGAGATGCAGTTTTTCTTCGTTAGTCATAATATAATTTGTTAGTATTTTAAAAATTGTTAATCATAATCATTAATTAATGCCATTCGCCCGCTTCAGAGCGCTTGACAACTTGCATTATCACTCAAAACAGACCGTCGTCAAAGTACTCGTCGGTCTCGATAATCGGCATCACACATTGCGGCTCCAGGCTGATAATGCCTGCTGCCCACGAGAGTCCCACACCATAACCGCAAATGAGCGCACGCTGTGGCTGCTTGCTTTCATCTTCGCCAAACTTCTTGACGAAACACAGGGGGATGCTGGCGGCGCTGGTGTTGGCATAGCGGTCAATCGAGTAGAGCACTTTCTCCTTGTCAAAGTGGGTGCGGCGCACAATCTGCTTCATGATCATCATGTTGGCCTGATGCAGTGCCATACAATCGAAGTCATCGGGCGCCATCCCCTTGGCTTCCAGCAGCTCGTTGATGAGCGCCGGCGCGTGGTTGATGGCGAAGTTGAACACGTCGATTTCGTCAAACACGCCCTCGGTGTCGGGGCGCTCGGGGTGCTTGCTGTAGCCGTAGGGACGAAGAATCGCCTTGTAGCCCGCGCCGTCAGTGCACGAAGCAATCGATATGGGCGCGGCCCCTTCTTCCTTGACCAGCAGGGTTGCAGAGCTAGCATCGCCAAACAAGTTGCGCGAGTTATCGCTGCGCACACCCTTGGACGGCGTGTCACCGGCCAACAGCAGTCCGTAGCGGGCATTGCCCGTCTGCATCAGCGAAGCGACGATGTTCAGTCCATAGACAAAACCCGAGCATCCCAGGTTCACATCAAAGGCGATGCAGTCATTGGGCAGTCCCAGCCTGTTCTGCAGCACGCAAGCCGTCGAGGGCACGCGGTAGTCCGGATACTGGGTCACATAGACCAGCACGCCGACGTCGGTCGGGTCGATACCCTTATGCTCCAGGATGCGACGTGCAGCCACACAGCCCAGGTCGGCCGCTGTCTGGCGCGGTCCACACTCATAGTGCCCCTGCACGCTCGTCGTCTTGACGAACTTGTCGAGAGTGGCATCGTTCTCACCATTCTTGAGTGATTCAATCGACACCCAATTGGTAGATACAGCACAGGAGATACCCTGAATCGCAATACCTTTTAATTCGTTAATTATCATTGTTTTTAGTTTTTAGTTTCTAGTCCTTAGTCTTTTGTCCCTAGTCCCTGCGGCGACAGCCGCAAATACACCATACACACGGCGACAGCCGCTTAAGTAGACATTTTGCCGCCGTCCACGGTGAGGCAGGTGCCCGTAATCATGCGAGCCTTGTCGCTCAGCAGGAAGGCAATCGAGTTGGCGATGTCCTCTGGTTCACAAACACCCAGATACTGGCGGATCTGATTAATCTTGTAGCTATCGGTGTCCTGTGCATAATCCTCATATTCTCGCCTCATGCTGGTGTTGGTAGCGCCCGGGGCAACAGCATTCACGCGGATGCCCTTGCCACCGAGTTCAACGGCCATACACTTGACGGCAGCATTCATTGCCGCCTTAGACGACGTGTAGGCCACCTTAGTCGGTGCTCCATAGAAAGCGCCAATCGACGAAATGCCCACAATGCTCATCCCAGGGTTGAAGGCCTTGCGCTTGGTCAGGCAGCGCACTATCTCGACGAACGAGAAAAAGTTCACGTTCATCACGCTGACCATATAGGGATACTTGGACATCTTCAAAGGACGCACCTCGCCCGTGCCAGCGCAATGTACAAAACCATCCACAGGACCACACTGCTTGATGACATCTTCAATCACCGGTTCAATCCCCTCGATATTGCCAAAGTCGCAAACGCGGTAGCAATGACTCTCTCCAGGCAGCAGCTGGCACAATTCTGCCAACTTCTCCTCATTAAGGTCAAGAGCGACAATCTGTGCCCCACTCTGCGCCAGCATGGCAGACACGGCCTTGCCCATACCGCCACAAGCACCAGCAATGACTATTATTTTGCCTTGAAAGTCATTCATAATTCAATTTTTGTAGCTAAATTTGCAGCCCATGTAACCCATTCTTATAATCCAATATTTTTTTGATGAGTACAAATACCATTTCAGAGAAAGAAAGCAATGCTATCGTTATCATTCGGGCCACTGCAATGTTTTCAATTATCTTATGCCACCTTTTTCAAGCATATGACAACTATTTAGCTTCCGTTTTTAATGTTGGTGTCCAAGTTTTTCTTGTAATGAGTGGTTATCTATATGGCAAAAAAGAAATTACAAAATGGCAGGAATGGTATAAAAAACGATTCATCAAGTTATATATTCCTTATTTCATTGTCGCTTTCTCAGTTACCCTGCTCTTTGTGAAACTTAATGCCGAAACCGTCACATGGTATGAATACCTTGTCCTTTTAACTAACTTACAAGGACTCAGAATGGTATTTCATAATTATTTGCCCACATTTCATTTATCTTCTCTATTGCACCTATGGTTTATGACAGCAATCATGTTTGCCTATTTCTCCACTCCTCTTCTGCAGCAATTGAAAAAATATAGCCATTTTTGCATTTTAGTCCTTCTCATTCTTGTATTACCATGCTATATACTCCTTCGACCACGGTTTCTCTTTGGCCTAGAGTGGTTTTGGCTTTATGCTTTCGGATATTTCTTTGCAAATCTATCTGACAGATATAAAAACGTTTTGATCCTTTTATTCGCACTCTGCTACATTGCATTAGCCACAAGAATCACAGGTTTGCTAGACATCACATTATGGAAGAGACTTGGCAGATGCCATCATTGTACATTAGGTATACTACTTTTCACCTTAGGCGTTACCTATCTTAGGTGTTTTACTAACACCTCAAGAATAATGCCTATATTCCGGTGGTTTGACAAATACTCTTACTTCATATTCTTGGCTCACTTTGTTGTAATGATAGGCACTTTTTCTCTTGCCCATGTCACTGATTACCTTATTATAAATATTTTACTGATGATTCTTGCCTCGGCTATTCTTACCTATCTTTTGATCATAACGACCAAACAAATAACAAAAAGAATCAAACAATAAAAGCATCATGCATTAAACCCGATCCTTTTGGTCAGTTCATATTTGCCGACCTGATCTATGGTTTGCTGGAATTCATGCGCAGGCGGGAAGTTGACTTCAATGAGTTCAATCCTGTCCTCGAGAATCGCCAAGTCGAGTCCAGCATAAACCACTTTTTTGTCCGTTTTAATGATATCCTTGGCCAACTGGCAAGCCTCTTCATACCTCGAAACCTTATAACCAATCATCACCTTGTCGGTTCCTGGGTGATATATATGCCTGTTGCCTTGATAATCAAGACCAGGGGCATTAATGATGCCCGTTTCAATATCAATAGGATAAGCGACGCCACCAGTCCCCCAATTATCCACAACAGAATCGCCACAACCGCAACGCAGGTGCACACTGAAAATCTCAATTTCGCCTTGAGTATTCACCAGTGTGTCAATCCTTAATGTATTGAGTGATGATGGACACAAAGCCTTTAACTCTGCACAATTCTCACATATTTCCTCAATGAGGAATGAGTGTTTTTTTCTTTCTTGTAACAGTGCATCTACAGAGTCTGTATCAGATGCCGAGAGGGAGTAGATACCCTTGCCGCTGTCCGATGAGATGGGTTTCACCAACACTCTTTTATGCTTATTAATAAACATAACAATCTCATCGTCGGCAGCATCATCAGTCAACAGCCAGTCCCTCTTGATAAACTGAGTATAATGCTTGTACATCGTCGCCTTGTCAATCAAGGAATAGAACGTGTCCTTATCAAACTGCTTGACCAATTTAAAAAATCGCCGATGTGTCAAGAAAGTATCAATCTCACGGCCGCTTTTCTTGTACAGCTCAAAGAGAGTGTAATCTCGATTATGGTTAGCGCCATACCTCACGTTGCACCACATCATGTGCAGCCACACGCTCAAACGGCTACCGCCATAGTTATCAGACACGTCCTTTGCTGTTTTCCAAGCATACTTGGAGAACACCCTGAACTGACGCAGACTGTACAACTCATAATTATACAGCACATCGGCACGTTTTTGGGCATCAAGACTAACCGCAGACATAATTACATCGACTTAATAATCGAATTCAAAGTATATGAGTTTTTGAACACGTCATCCAATACTTCATGAGTCAAATCACCGAAAAGAGGTCCATTGCAAACCTGATGGAAATTAATACCAGAAGACAGATTGAACTCAATAATCATCGGCCTGCCCTCCTCATCAATAGCAATATCCCATGAAATCAATTTGGAAAACATGTAAAACCTTTTTGCCAATTTAGTCACGATATCGACACATTGCTCAAAATTAGGAATCTGATATTCACTGAACGGTTTGCCATTACCGAGATGACAGTTATACGGACGAGCCTCTATGTCATAGGCTATATCCTTAAATCGTCCATCAGGTTCAAGTCCACATGCTAAACCACCGCTATTGATGTTGTCAGTTTTTTGTCCATAATGACCGAAGCGAATTGCATTTGAGGGCATATACAACTTTCCTTTGAAGATGAAAGTCATCAAACGAAGTGTATTAAGACTAGTCGGATTCAATTCAACCAAAATAGGGTGTTGCTTGATAATCTCTTGGCACACTACAAATACATTTTTCTGTAAAAATTCCTTCAGTTCGTTTTCACTATTTTTCTCTGAGTCCCAGAAGAAAATGCCATGACCACCTGACGAAAACTTTGCGACTTTCAATATAACCTCTCCACAATCCTTAACCTTGGCGAAAACTTGTTCATACGTCAATTCATTATAATCACGATCCAAGTAAAGGTCTTTCACTTTTCGGAAAACCGTTGTTGGTCTATGGATATCATTAAAATACAGGTCATATAGGTTCTTATCATCAAACGGATAAGAATGCTGTGGATTGGCAAAATACTCATCAATAAACAAATAGAAGAAGGAGTCGGGAATATAATTGCACAAACGCTCACCTTCCTTTAATGTGCTTTTGAACACTTCATAATAACGGTAATCAACCAAACGGTCACGAACCTCAGGAGTCATATATGGTGCCCAAAAAGCATCAATCTCTTCACGTTCGGTTTTGGTTAGAGGTATAGCACTAACCATTTTATCCTGAATAACGGCTTTACAATACTCAAGTCGAGGTACAATCAATCTGTGATAATAGGCCTTACGTTTAATGAAAGCAACTTCATCTTCTCCAGGATAGGGTTTAATTTCAAAATCAATCATAATAGTGTCGGTTTTTTGTTGATTATATTTATTACAGTTTTTGGATGAGGGCCCAGATGGCCTCGGCCGAGTTGAAGTTCTCGGGCTCAAGTTCGTTGATGCGAATCTGCACGCCGAAGACGTCATCGATTTCGCTGATGATGGAAACGACATCAAAGGAGTCGAGAATGCCCTCGTCGATGAGTTCGGTCTCGTTCTCGAAATCCACGTCGGGGCGAATGCCCTTTAATATCTCTAATAACTTATCCATAAAGTTTTATACTACGAATTACACGAATTATACTAATTGCTGCCGCATTCTTATTCCATCTAATTACACTCATTGACGGCCGAGCAGTCTATTTGCGGATGAGGGAGAGGGTGGATTTGCCCAGGTTGGTGAAGCCTTTTTTCTCGTACATGGCCACGGCGGCGGTGTTGTGCTGCTGCACCCAGAGCATGTAGCGGCTCTTGTCGGTGACGTGGTTGCGCTCGACGAAGGCGTCGACCAGCGCTGCCCCCACATGCTGGCCCCGTGCTGCGGGCACGACGGCGACATGGGATATCCAGGTGACGTTGCGCTCGAGGGTCTGATGCAGCGCCCCTACCCTGTCGCCCTTGTTGTCCACTGCCATGAGGATGCTGTCGGCTGCCAGCAAGTCGCCATAACTCTCCTCGGGGATATAGTCGCCGCTGTAGCGGTCGAACATCGCGTTGAACATCTGGCACGCCCACTGCACCTCGTCTATGTCCCGAGCGGGACGCACGTTGACCTCTGGATAGTTGCCAGCAGGAACCAAATCCCGATAGACGGCGGCATACTGGTCGCGCACCAGGTTGCGCTCAAAGCCCATTCGCTCGAGGAAAGCCACCTCGGCATCGGGGTAACTCACAGCGCCACGATAGAGTATCTCGGTCACCACATCGCCTTGGAATTGAAGCTTGTCGTTGGCATCCAGGTCATTGAGGTAGTAGTACAGGCGACGGAAGCCGTCCTTGTGCTCCAGCAAATAGGCATTGTCATCAAAGCAAAGCGCCTCGAGCTGTCCGCGGGCAATCAGCCCCTCGGCACGCGTCTGCAGATAGTCGTTGCTCAGGCATCCCGGGCGACGGTAACGCTCAACAATGCCGTGATACTGTGCTATATCGGTCAACTGCTCCATTTGATGCTTTTCAGACAACAGGTACAACTTGATCAACAACGATGACAACAAATGATAAAAAAGCCGTTCGTGTTGTCATGTCTGTTGTTTTAGTTGTTTGATAGCTTTATCGTTGTTTGAGATAACGGTCGCGCAGGGCGATGCGGTCGACCTTGCCGTTCATGTTATGGGGCATCGCGTCGATGTGCAAGGTGACGTTGGGGAACATGTACTTGGGCAGACGGTCCTTCACCAGATTGATGATGTCCAACTCTTTGCCGCTGGCCGTGGTGTAATAGAGGACGATCTTGTCCTCCACGCTGTCGTGGATGCAGGCAGCGCCCGTCACGTCGCTGAGTGCGTTGACAGCGACCTCGATTTCGCCCAGCTCAATGCGGTTGCCGTTGTGCTTGACCTGGAAGTCCTTGCGGGACACGAATTCCAGTTCTCCGCGGCTGTTATACTTGACGATGTCGCCGGTGCGGTAGATCTTGTCCTCGTATAGGCTGTGCAGCGGGTTCTGCACAAAGGCCTCGCAGGTCTTCTCTTTATTATTATAGTAGCCCAGTGCGACTCCCGTGCCACGCACGCAGAGCTCACCCGGCTCATCGACACCCACCAGGTGGTCATCGTCGTTAAAGACGAGCACCTGCATGTTCTCGCAGGCCTTGCCGATGGGGATATACTCGTCGTCGCCGAAGTCGCGGTCCACGACGTAGTAGGTGCAGTCGACGGTGATCTCGGTGGGGCCGTAGAGGTTGATGAAAACCACGTCTGGCAGCTTATTGCGCCACACGTTCAACTGCTTGGCTGGCATCGCCTCGCCAGCGAAGAAGACACGGCGCAGGCACTGCGGCACATTGTCGTCGAGAATGTTGCTGTTGCCCACCAGCACGATGGCTGAGGTGGCCCACAGAATGGTCGTTATCTGCCTGTCGTTGAGCAGCTGGATGAGCAGTTTGGGGAAGGTGAAATACTTCTTGCCGATGACGTTGAGTGTAGCGCCCGCCTTGAGGCAGATGTAGATGTCCTTGACCGAGCCGTCGAAGTAGAAGGGCGTTTGGTTGCCCAAAGCATCGGTCTCGTCAAAGCCGAATCGGCCCACGAGCCACTCGGCCAGGTCGATGACGCCGCGATGGCTGACAACCACGCCTTTGGGCACGCCTGTCGAACCACTGGTAAAGATGGCATAGAGCGGGTCGGTGTCAATCATCTGCCCGCGGATGCCGTCCAGCAGCGCGTCATCACTCTCCCGGGCAATGACGTCGGCATAGTCCATCACCAGGCCCTCGAAGCCAATTTCGCTGAGCGCCTCGGCATCCTTGGACGTCACCGTGATGGCAGCGACCGGATTGAGCACCTCGACGATGAGGCGGATGCGGGCCGACGGCATCTTGTTGTCGATGGGCACATAGAAGTTGCCGCTCTCGACCACGCCCATGAAGCCCACCAGACACTCTATCTTGCGGTCGACGAACACCAGCACCGGACGGCGCACAGCGCCTGCCGTCTCACGGGCGATGCAAGTGCCGATGGCGCGCGCCATCGCCTGCCACTGGGCAAAGGTCAGTGCGTTCTTGTCATCGGCAAGGGCCGTCTTGTCAGGGTAACGGCGTGCCGAATCCTCGAGATAGGACAGGACGTTGTAAATCACTTCTTCTCGTAAAGTTGGTTGGGGTCGGTAATCAGACCCTCGGTATAGATCTCGTCATCCTCCATGATGGGCAGGATGTCGGCAGTATTGATATCAAATGAAGAGGCACCCAGCGAAATGCCAATGCCGAAACCGCATGCCATCACCTTGATGGAACGGACCTCGGTGCTGTCACCATAGACATCGCACAGCGAAACGATAGCCGATGCGCCCGAAGTGTTGCCATAGCGGTCTAGCGTGATGGGCATCTTCTCGAAGGGTATCTTGGTCTTCTTGGCAATCTGCTTGAGAATGAAGAGATTGGCCTGATGGAAGGCGAAGCAGTCATAGTCGCCCGGCGTCGTGCCCGACTGTGCCCAGAAGTCCTTGATGAGACGGGGCACGTCAAAAATCGTGAAGGTGAACACTGAGGCTCCCTGGATGAAGGAGTTCATCAGGCAGCGCTCGTTGCCGTCGGCACACATCACTACGTCCTCGCTTGCGTGCAAGTTGCGGTAACCGCCACCAGGGATAATCATGTACTTGAAGCCCGAACCGTCACTGCGGATAAGGGCCTTGATCTGGTCAGACGGGTCGGCGGTCTTCTCCATGAGCATCACAGCTCCTGCCTCGCCAAAGAGCATTGCCGAACTGCGGTCATGAGGATTCACCGACTTACCCGCCGTGTCACCAACAAACAGCAGTCCGTACCTCATGTCGCTGGTATTCATGATGGAAGCCATCGTCTGCATGCCCACCACAAGCGAGGAGCACCCCAGACTAATGTCGTAGCACACAGCCTCCTCGGGAATGCCCAGGCGATGCTGGAGCACAAATGCAGTTGAGGGGCGGCGGTAGTCGGGGCTGTGGGACGAGAACAGCAGTGCGCCGATCTCCTCGGGCTTGATGCCCTTGTGTGCCAGCAGTTCGCGTGCGGCACGGTAGCCCAGGTCGGAGCACGTCTGGTGCTCCAGCGTGCGGTGCGATGCCTTGACACCAGTCATTGCCATGAACTTGTCCACTTCCTCGTCGCCGAAAACAGGCTTGTAGGTCTCGGTTTTGACCTCGTTGCGAGGCACTGCGCAGGCGACACCTGCCACACGGATATTGTTGAACTTGAAAAAAGCCATAATCCCTAAATTAAATAGTGTAACCGCCGTCAATCACCAGCGAGTGGCCTGTCACCCACGAGGAGGCATTGGAGAGCAGATAGATGATGCCATGGGCGATATCTTCGGGCTCACCGTAACGCTTGAGCGGATACTTCTGCATATCGGCCTGATGCTGCTCTTCGCTGACGGCACCGCCCTGGATGAGGCGCGTATTGACCATGCCGGGACAAACGCTGTTGACACGGATTTTCTTAGGCGCCAGCTCCAGCGCGCAGAAGCGCATGGCGGAGTTCAAGGCCGCCTTGGAGGCTCCGTAGATGCTGTTGCCGATGGTAATCGAGTCCACACCGCCGATTGATGAAACAAACACGACCGATGTGCCGGCAGCCAGTTTCTTTTTCTTAATCAACAGGCGCATCAACTCGACGGGGGCAAAGTAGTTGATTTCAAATATCGGGTCCAGCTTCTTGCGGTCAGCCATCTTGAAGGGTACAACGGTGCCCTGGCCGGCACACAATACCACGCCGTCGACCACGGGTAGCTGTTCCATCAGGGCGGCGAGCTGTTCCTCAATGGTCAAGTCGGCAATGACAGCCAGATGTCCGGTACCGTCCAGTTCACCTTTCACTTCATCGAGCCGCGCCCGATCTCTGCCTGTGATAATGACATGAGCCCCCATCCTGGAGCACTCGATAGCCGTCGTGCGTCCGATGCCCGACGAAGCACCAGTCACAAGAATTGTGCGATCCTGCAGTGAAAACGGATTGAAAGCCATGTTATAAATCAAATTTCTTGGCCGGATTGCCGAAGACCTTGATGCCAGGCTTGACATTATTAAAAACTATGCTGCCAGCACACACATAAGCATCATCGCCAATCTTGCGCCTGTTCAAAATGACAGCGTGGCTGCCCACGAAGACCCTCTTGCCCAATTTGGCGTCAGTAATGTTGACATAGCCCGTCAATGTTGAGAAGTCGCCGATTACAGCGTCCTGGCCCACCATCGAGCCTGCCAAGTTCACGAAATCGCCCAGTACCGCGTTATCGCCAATCGAGGATCGGCCGTTAATTATACAGCCCTCGCCCATTGTGACGTATTCCGACACCAAAGCGAGAGGATGTACCAATGTTACAAATCTAGCACCTTTAGCCTTCAGGATGCCTGCAATTTTCTCCTTGCCTGCAGGCGATGATACACCCATAACAAATACTTCGTTGTCAGAGGGTTGCCAGTCCTTGATGGTTCCGATGATGCCGTGGCTGCACTTCACACCGTCAAGGGCATCGGGAACATCATTAATGAACCCCCTGATATTCCATTGAGGTTCAATGCTGTTCAATGTTTTGGCTAGGGCTAAGGCTTCGCGACCGAACCCGCCAGCGCCTGCGATAATCAGGTCTTTCATATCAAATGCAGAATTCGTTCCATGTCCTCGGTGCCGTAACGCTGGTCGACGGGCAACGGGAGCAAGTTGTAAGATAAAGTATATTCCAGGGTGTCATGGCCTCCCCACTCCTTGACATTGGGCCAATAGGTAGCCACATACACTTTGTTATCAATGAGAAGTTGACGCTGTCTGGAACCGGTTGTCAAAAACGGATAAACCATGGGAACCGCGTCGTCGTCCAGAGGCAACGATATGCCGTTGCGGTGCTTGAGTGCCGAGTCCAGGACCGCATAGTTCTCACGACGCTTGTTTCTTGCCTGCCGGTAGTCTATCGACATCATGATGCGGCGAGTCAGTGGCGACATCGTCCTCATAGGATTGTCCTTCAGGAGTTCGTCCTGGTGCGTGAAGTCGGCATATGCCGCCTCGGGAGAGATGTCCACCCGTTTCAACAGATGAGTCATCCTATCCCATGAGCGGTCTTGCTCCAGTTCAATTTCCAGTGACTTGTCACAATAGAGATAGGCGCCGTCAGCAACACCGAAGAACTTGCGACAACTGTAAAAGGTGTCAATGCCTTTGATGGGGCGCGCGTAGAAAGCCTGGGTGTTGTCCACAATCAGCCGTTGGCCATATTTTTGGGCCAGGTCATCAACATGACGCTGCTTCAAGCCGTAATAGTTGATGCACAAGAGGGCGTCGCCATCACCCAAGATGATATCTTCGTCAAGCTCTAAATGCTCGTTGATGTGATAGAGCGTATAATCGATGCCCAATTTCCTGAATGGTTCCAACAGAACATCACAAGAATAGTAAGGCAGATAAACACGCTTGTAGCCTCGTACCCGAAGTATGTATTCCAGGCAATTGCGGCCTGTGTTCAAGGCGATGGCTCCGCTATGGTATTCGGCACCTTGCGGCAGCTCCAGCTCAAAATAGCCTCCTATGGACTTATGATGATTGGTCACGATACTAGTACTTGTACTCCGTGTTTGGCCAGTTGGATGATGCGGTCCACGTCTTCCTGTGACTCAGCCCTCAGTGCCAGTGTGCCAATGGCCATATTGGCACCAGTGAAAGTCTCCACCTGTGTGCCTGGTTTTACCCACAAGTCTTCCTCGACGACAATCTGCCTCAATTCGGGTGAAATCTCCAAACGGGTGAATGTCCCCGACTGGTTGGCGTGGAGGATGATCTCGACAATCTGCTGCCTGGTCTGGTCAGCACCGTGGCTGATGGGGCTGAAAGGCTCATTGACGGCGGCCAGCGTGGCTCGCTCGATGATGTCCTCGCCCGTCACATATTTCAGCATCTCGGCCAGACGGTTGCCTCCGGCACGGGGCGAGACCTCCATGATGTAAGCCTTGCCATTGGAGCAGAGGCGTGTCTCGATGTTGTACAGGCCGGTTTTCATCTCCATTAGGTCCACGAGGCGCTGCAACTCGCGACGCAGTTCATCCAGAGCCGCCTGTGGCATGGAAGAGGGCCAGCTGTAGGCAGCTGGGGTATATTCGTTCTCGGCATCCTCGTCAAAATACTGGTTGTTGAATGTGCAGAAGACCAGATCGCCATCCACCGAGAGGCTGTCGGTGTCGGAAGAGCACCCCACCTTCTCGAGGAAGTCCTCTATGATGAAGTGTCGGGAGGGGGAGCAGTCGAGGGCATGGGCGATGGCGGCGGGAAGGTCGGCGGGAACGTCAACACGGGTGACGCCCTTGCTGCCGGCACTGTCCACTGGCTTGACGATGACGGGCCAGTTGAAGTAATTGACGTCCTTGAGGGCATCGTCGGCCTCACTGTAGCCGCGCGCATTGGGCACGTTAAAACCGTTATCTGCAAGGAACTTGCGGAATCGCGACTTGTCCTGCAGGATGCATGCAGCCTCATAGCTACACTGGAACGGCAATCCCATCTTCTCGGCTGTATAGGCCGCTGCCACGACGCCGGGATCGACGGCGAACGACATGATGCCGTCAATCTGCAGCTGCTGGGCCAACTTGAGCACAGCCTCCTTGTCGATGATGCTCACGTTGTGGTACTCGTCGCTATACTTGTGGGCGATGTTATCGGGCAAGTAGTCCACAGTAATCACGTGGATACCATGACGATGCGCCACCTCTATGACTGGCAACAGGTAGCGCAGGCCGCCCAGGAGCATCAATTTTTTCTTCGCTTGAGCCATTGAGAGACGATTATCGATTGAGAATCACGTCGAGGACGCGTTGTTGTTCGTCGGGAGTAAGTTCGTGGTGGATGGGGAGGCAGATGACGGTATCGGCCATGCGGGTGGCGTTGGGCAGATTCTCGCGGGTGGCACTTGGCAAGCCGCGGTAAGTCGAAAAGTCACTGATGAGGGGATAGAAGTAGCGACGGGCCAAAATATCCTTCTCACGCATCTTGTTAAAGAGTTCATCACGCGTCATGCCATATTTCTTGGCATCTACAAAAATGGGAAAATAGCCGTAGTTGTGGCGCACACCAGGCATGTCGTCCCAGAAGTCGATGCCCTCGACGGGACGTAACGCCTCTCGGTAACGGATGGCGACCTGGTGACGGGCCTCGATGGCGGCATCCACCTGACGCAGGTTGAGCAACCCGAAGGCTGCACGCATCTCGTCCATTTTGCCGTTGATGCCGGGAGCGACAACTTCGGTCTCTCCGGCGAAGCCGAAATTCTTCAGGTAGTCGATGCGCTGCTTCATCTTCTCGTCATGCACGACAAGGGCACCGCCCTCGGTGGTACCGAAGACCTTGGTGCCATGGAAACTCAGCGTGGACATGTCGCCCTCGGCAAGGATGCTCTTGCCGTCCACCTCGATGCCAAATGCATGTGCTGCGTCATAGATGACCTTCAAGCCATACTTGTCAGCAATGTCTTGGATTTCACGGGTTCGGCAGGGTTTGCCGTAGACGTGGACGGGCATGATTGCAGTGGTCTTGGGCGTGACAGCCGACTCTATTCTCTCCGGGTCAATGCCACCGGTTGCGGGATCAATATCGACAAAAACGGGCTTGATGCCGTTCCACCACAGCGAGTGGGTCGTGGCCACAAAACTATAGGGCGTGGTAATGACCTCACCACTGATGTTCAGAGCCTGCAACGCAGTAATTAGGGGCAGAGTGCCATTGGTAAACACACTGATATAGGGCACCTTGAGGTACTCACACAATGCAGCCTCGAACTGGCGATGGAATTCGCCGTTATTAGTCACCCACTTGCGGTCCCAAATCTCGCGCAACAGCTGATGGAACTCATCAAGGTCAGGCAACAGTGGCGACGTCACCACTATCGTATCTTTAGCCATGGAATTATAACTGATTATGGGGTCCTGAATCAGACAAAACAAAGGGGTCACCGCTTCTTGAGGAGGCGGTGGCTTGGTGGAGAGCGGGCAGTGCTGGTGACACTATCACAGTAGTCATTATCAGCAAGTTACCTGTTGTATGTCATGCTCTGTCATTGCGCGTACGCACGTGCACGCACGCATGGCGCAAACAAAATAAAATGCAAAATTAGGCTTTTTCCCCGACCTGTGCAAGTTTCTTGACTCATAGATTAGCTGTTTTTCGTACTTTTTTCCAGGCAGTGAAGAATGAATTGGTCGCAAAGATGTTGCAACTGAAACGGTTACCTCAAACCATACCAGCATTCTTTTTTTTTGGAAAAAAGTTATTGACATTTTCGCACCAATTGACCAGAAAGCGCCAAACACACTGCTGAGTGGCACTCTTGCCCAGTTTCTCAAGCTGAGAACATCGCATCTTCAGGTTAATAGAAAATTTATCTTTATGTAATTTTCAAAAATAATTATTACTAAACCAAAAGTGACTCATTCAGCAACATACCATATTAAGGACAAGCACGAATTCTGACTTAAATAGAACTTAATCTATTACTTTTAGAATGATATGATAAAATATAGTTTTTCAATATTTTGCTTGAATTCATAAAACATAAAAACTTAATTTTGACTTAAAGTCTTAGTGAAATTTCATCAAAGGCTCAAAAAATAATGGCGAAACTGAATTTCGCCACTCTAAATAATGAATATTCTTTATGGTGCTAGCTATTTCTCGGGTCAAGAAACGGCATCAAAAAGGTCGCAAGAGCAACCATCGTTTAAGGTCGATCAGTCCATGGTGCCCAGAGGGATGGAGAGTCCGACTTGGGCGTTGCAACACTTGGTGTTGTTGCCAAAGTACATGTAGTCGGTGCCCAGGAATAAAGGACCCAGCTTCATCGCAACACCAAATGAAGCGCCACCGCACATGATGGGAGAATAGCTGACAGCAAAATCCAGCAGTGTGCTGGGGTGCGCCGCAACCGACAATGTCACCTCAGCCTTATTGTCGGGCCTAGCAAAGCGATTAGTGAATAATGCGCCCACGCTCAGCTTGTCGTCCAGCAGACGGTATTCCCCTCCGACAGCCAAGGTCGATGCCAGCATGGTAGTCCTGGACTTGGCCGCGGAAGCATCAGGTGTTAGCCTGACCATATCCCAGTTGAGCGCCTTGCCGCTGCCCACGACTCCAATGAATCGTGAAATATCACCGCGAATCTCACTGTTAAAACTCAGCTCGTCACTGTTGGAATAAGCCACCTCAGTGGAGCCTTTGGTCCAACAGATAAAGCCTAAGTCGGTAATCGCGGCCGACAAGGTGATGTCTTCGGTCACATCAACAACCACACCCAGGTCTATCGCGCCACCATAGCCTGAAAAGCCCATCTTGTTAACATTGAGCTCGACATCATCAATAAATCCATCACTGTTGGTCACCAGCTTCAGGCCCTTGAACGACGTGATCAATTCGGCATCCACATCAATTTGAGCCGTGCCCTGGGCATCGAGCAACTCGTCAAATCCGGCATTTGTCCAGTCCGTGTTCGGGTCAACACCTTCGAGGTTAGTCCTCACGACTGCCTTGCCAACCTTCATCTGCACATTACCCAAACCAACAAGGCCCTTCAACCGTCCACCGATGCTCACCCTGTCATTGATCATGCGGGTGTAGCCCAGACCGACTTCGGCATAGGTATTCAGATACAACTCCTCGTTGCTCATGTCAACCATGTAATTGGAATAGTCGTTGCTATTCATACCCTTCATGTCGCGCATGAATGAGAACAACTGACGCGGCACAATGATATTGCCATCGGCCCTCACACCGACATTGAACGAGATGAAATTCTTACCCTGCCAATGCCCCACCGACAGCAAATCTGTGCCTGCAACAACGGACGCTTTGTTACGGTCAACAAGCCGGTTCACAAACTTATCAGTGGTGTAGTAATCGGCATCGTCTGCATTCTTCAACAAGTCCACCACATCGTTGACACCCAATGCATTGGAATAAAACGACGCGTTAGTCTGTCCGATAGCAGGCAGATGGATATAGCCACGCGAGGGAGCCAAAGCCGGATTCAGCTGCAATCGGTATTGCGAGCCATCCATGAAATAGGTTGTGCGCACGTATTGGGCATTTACATTGCCTGCAACACACGCTATCAGCAGCACAAGAACGATGCGCAAACACGCACCCATCAGTGATTTATCCATAATAGTAATAACCTTGAATTCAGTCGCACATTAATCTTTAGACATCGTGTCGCGACCCACGCCGCACCACAACATCGGCCACAAAATTATAAAAATAATTCAAACCAACCATAAGTTCTGTAAAAATAAGTCAGAATTCGCATCAAAGGGTGAGGTGAGCAGTCACAACAATCAACTAACGTAAATAGCAACGAACGGTGCGGCGCGCACTTTAATCTGCCATCTTAAGGCCAAATCCTTTGTCATTTGTCAGTTTTTCTTTACTTTTGCGGTTTCAAAACCAATTAAAAACAACTATTAAAGCTATTTATATCACTATGAGTGAAGACAATAAAAAACGGCTCAGGGTTGGCATCACCCTCGGTGACGCTAACGGCATCGGCATCGAAGTCGCCCTCAAGGCTGTCGCCGTACCCGAGATGATTGACATGTGCATCCCCATCCTGTACGGCTCGAGCAAGATTGTCAGCTATCACCGCAACGCCTGCAACCTTGCTGGCTTCCAAATCAACCACATCAAAAGCGCCAACAACATCAAGGATTCGATGCCCAACCTGGTTGAATGCATCGACCAAGAGGTGAAAGTGGAGCTGGGACAACCCAGCAAGCAAGCAGGGCGAGCTGCGTTCACCGCACTCGAAGCCGCAGTGCGTGACCTCAAAGCGGGCCTCATCGACGTGCTGGTTACAGCTCCCATCAACAAGGACAACATCCAAAGCGAGCAGTTCCATTTCCCGGGACACACCGAGTATCTCGAGAGCGCTGCCGGAGACGGTAACAAAGCCCTGATGGTCATGTGCACCGAAAACTTGCGCATCGCCCTCGCCACTACCCATCTGCCCCTGTCACAAGTGCCTGAAGCGCTCACGCCGGAGCTCATCAGGGAGAAGTTGCGACTGCTCAACGCGTCGCTGAAGCGAGACTTCAACATCGACGGGCCACGCATCGCAGTCCTCTCACTCAATCCCCACGCCGGCGAGAACGGCATTTTGGGTAACGAGGAGCATGACATCATCGTGCCCGCCATGCAGCAATCGCTCGATGAGGATGGAGTGCAGTGCTTTGGCCCCTATGCTGCCGATGGATTCTTCGGTGCACGCCACTACCGCCGATTCGACGGTGTGCTGGCCATGTACCACGACCAAGGACTTGCCCCCTTCAAGACCATAGCAATGGACGAAGGCGTGAACTTCACCGCCGGCCTGCCCATCGTGCGCACTAGTCCCGACCACGGCACTGGCTATGACATCGCAGGTCAGGGCATTGCCAACGAGTCATCTATGCGCCACGCCATCTACACGGCAATCGATGTGTTCCGCAACAGGGTACGCTATGATGAAGCCCACAAGAACCCATTGCCCAAACTCTTCCAAGACCGAGGCCGCGACAACGTGAAACTAGACCTCACCAAAGACGAATGACCACAAGATCATTCATCATCAAGACTATAACACAATGATTAAAGGCATCATCTTTGATTACGGCGGCACCCTTGACAGCCGCGGTGTGCACTGGAGCGAGGTGCTGTGGCAAGGCTATCAGCATGCCGAAGTGCCCATCGATAAAGCGACTTTCCGCAATGCCTACGTCGAAGCCGAACGGGCGCTAGCCCGCGAGCGCATCATCCTGCCACAGGACGATTTTCACACCTTACTGCTCAAGAAGGTGAAGATCGAAATCAGCTATCTGCCTGATCGACCTGATGAGCTCACCTGCCAGCGATGGGCCGACCAGATTGCAAGCTATTGCGATAATGCAGCCCGGTCATGCATCGACGAGGCACGCCCCATGCTCGAAGATCTCAGCCAGCATTACCCCATGATGCTAGTGAGCAACTTCTACGGCAACATTGACGAAGTGCTGCGCGCCTATGGTATCAGGCACCTGTTCAAAGGCATCATCGAGAGCGCCGTAGTTGGAGTGCGCAAGCCCAACCCCACCCTGTTCCAACTTGGTGTCGATGCGCTGGAACTTGAGCCGAACGAGGTTCTGGTAGTTGGAGACAGCCTGCGCAAAGACATCGAGCCAGCCGAACACCTGGGGTGCCAAGTGTTGTGGCTCAAGGGCAAAGGGTGGACCGACGAAGAGGACCAACAGACCCACCCCCACACAATCACGCGTGTCACTCAAGTGACAGACTGGTTAAAAAAGCTATAATAACACATATAAATAGTAGAATCGATTATGAACTATGCCATCATAGCCGCTGGCGAAGGGTCACGACTAGCCCAAGAAGGCGTTGCAAAGCCCAAACCCCTGGTTGAATTACAAGGTGAACCCATGATTGGACGACTCATCAACATCATGCTCCGATGCAATGCCGAGTCCATCAGCATCATCGTCAATGAACACATGACCGAGGTGCGGCAGTACTTAGAGTCTCTGGATCTGCCCGTTCCGCTGAATCTCGTGGTCAAGACCACCCCAAGCTCGATGCACAGCTTTTGGCACCTGAGCCAAGTCATCCCCGATGGCAAGTTCTGCCTCACCACCGTCGACACCATCTTCAAAGAAGACGATTTCAGGGGATACATCGAAGCCTTTGAGAACGACGGCGACCATGACGGCATGTGGGCTGTGACTCCATTTGTCGATGACGAGAAACCTCTGTGGGTTGACGTTGATGATGAGATGAACATCACAGCATTCCGTGACAAGGCATGGGATGGGGCACGATATGTATCAGGCGGAGTCTATGCGATGACAGACCGCGCCTTTGAGGTTCTGGACCGTTGCATTGAGCAGGGCATCAGCCGCATGCGCAACTTCCAGCGTGCTCTTGTAGAGGCAGAATTCAAGCTGCAGGCCTACAGCATCGACAAAATTGTGGATGTCGATCATGCCGATGACATCGCCACAGCCGAGGCTTTTCTGAACTCATAAGGGGAAAAGTCACACAGCCACTCGTTCAATTCGCTAAAAAATGTTATCAAAGCGGAACGAGAACAATTATCGCTACAAAAAGAGACAAAAATTCAAAAATTCTCTAGGGGTGGCATTAACTTTTATTAATAAATCAACCATCAAAACAGGCTCGATTTATTGTTATTTATGAATCTAGGCCAAAAATTATATTTTTTAAAGCATTTTTACAATACGTTTAGTTTCTCAATTCAAAAAAAGGCTGTAATTTAGCGCCGTTTTTTTGCGAGGATAATCATTCGCAGAAAAATTCCTGCCTCTCCTTGAAGGCGAGGCACAGAGTAGAAAACAAGTAAACATTAACTGTAATAGAAAGATTATGGCAAAAGAAATTGTTAAGCCCGCTACTGGCAAGTTAGGTATTATGGTAGTAGGATTAGGTGCCGTGAGCACCACGTTCATGACTGGTGTGATGATGGCTCGCAAGGGTCTTGCAAAGCCCGTCGGCAGCATGACACAGTACGACAAGATTCGCATCGGTAAAGGTGAGAACAAAAAGTACTTACATTATAAGGATATCGTTTCGATGCCCACCCTCGATGACCTGGTATTTGCAGCATGGGATGTTTTCCCCGCTAACGCTTATGAGAGCGCTATCAATGCCGAGGTACTGAAAGAGAAGGACATTGAGCCCGTTAAGGACGAGCTGATGAAGATCAAGCCCCTGAAGGCTGCCTTCGACAAGAACTATGCAAAGCGTCTGGACGGTGACAACGTGAAGCAGTGCAAGGACCGCTGGGACATGACCGAGCAGGTTCGTGAGGATATCCGCAACTTCAAGAAGGAGACCGGCGTTGACCGCGTGGTTGTATTGTGGGCTGCTTCGACCGAGATTTACGTAGAGCCCGACATGAAGTATCACGGCACTGTAGCTGCCTTGGAGCAGGCCATGAAGGACAATGTTGTTGACAAGATTGCCCCCTCGATGTGCTATGCTTATGCAGCACTGATGGAGGATTGCCCCTTCATCATGGGTGCTCCCAACACCACCGTTGACATTCCCGCCATGTGGGAACTCGCTGAGAAGACAAAAATGCCGATCGCTGGTAAGGACTTCAAGACTGGCCAAACCCTGGTGAAGAGCGGTTTTGCTCCCATCATTGGCGCCCGCATGCTCGGTCTGAGCGGCTGGTTCTCAACCAACATTCTGGGTAACCGCGACGGTCTCGTGCTCGATGAGCCCGCCAACTTCCGCACCAAGGAGGTCAGCAAGCTCTCGACCCTCGAGTCCATCCTCGTTGCTGACGATCAGCCCGACCTGTACAACGACTACTTCCACAAGGTACGCATCAACTACTACCCGCCCCGCAACGACAACAAGGAGGGCTGGGACAACATCGACATCTTTGGTTGGATGGGCTATCCCATGCAGATCAAGATCAACTTCCTGTGCCGCGACTCTATTCTTGCTGCACCTTTGTGCCTTGACCTGTGTCTGCTCATCGACCTTGCCCGCCGCGCAGGCCGCTACGGCACTCAGCGCTTCTTGAGCTTCTTCCTCAAGAGCCCGATGCATGACTACACCAAGGACGAGATTCCCGTTAACCACCTCTTCCAGCAGCACGTGATGCTGAAGAACGCCATCCGTGAGATGGGCGGTTACGAGGCCGACGAGGAAATCGACTAATCACACTTGCGGCTTTACCGCATCAACAAAATCATGGGGTGGTTGCCAGACGGCAGCCACCCTTTTTCGGCAAGAAAAGCACACCCTGCATTTTTTAATATTTTTTTATAATGTAACATTGTCAGATTGCTTGATTTGATTTAAATTTGCAGCGAATTATGTGGTAACGGCAAGCAATACTGCCGCTATCGTATTGTCATTCAACCAAAACGGAACAAAATTAGCTTATCATGCAACAAATAGTTCAAGAAGACCTGGTCGCAAAAGCGGCCGCCGAAGAGAAAAAGAAAAAACGGGCGCGTACCGGTATTAAGTGGGATCGCCTTTTCATGGCGTGCGCCTACAACTGGTACTGGTTCATACTCTCTATGATTGTGTGTGCCTGTATCGCCTATTTGTACGCCAAGACACAACCACAGTTCTATGTGGCCAAGTCATCAATCCTGATCCGCTCTAAGGACAGTGCTCAAGGCACCCCATCCATGACCTTCAGTGACTTGGGCCTGAGCACGGTTAACTACATTCCCAATGAGCCTTACAAACTGCGTTCATCAAGGGTGATGGAAATCGTTGTCAACTCATTGGGTCTCAATGTGCAGTATTTCGGCCACATGTTCCTGCGTGATGTGAACATCTACAAGAACACGCCGGTGCAGGTAACCCCTCTGAAAGAAGTCTCAAGGCCGTTCTACATAACGATAGTCCCCAAGAGCAACGACGACTATGAGTTCCGTGTCAATAACGGTCAATGGAAGAAGGCTCATTTCGGCAACAAGGTGAATACCGATTTCGGACCGGTAGCTATCACCAAGACCAAGAACTTCACCGAAGAATCCATCGATTTCAATGTCATTGTTGAAATCTCCAACCCGACGACAATGGCAAGGAGCCTGGCTTCGCAGCTGGTTGTCGAGATGGCCGACCAGCACAGTGACGTACTTAACCTGGCCATCAGGGGACAGAATGCCCAGATGTGTGCCGACATCTTGAACGCTCTTGTCGTTGCCTATAACCAAGAAGGCATCAACGACATGAACCAGGTTGCCCGCAGCACCGAGGCATTTATCGCTGAACGTGTGTCCGACCTCTCGAAGGACCTTAGCGGCGTTGATAATGAAGTTGCTGTACTTACCGCAAGCTCCGTCAATTCCCGCATGCTTGGTAGCGATGCCAACGCACTGCACAGACTGGATAATGCCGAGGATGTAGGTCTTGAAATCAACCTCACGTCACAGATCCGCAACTTTGTAGCAGGAATGGGTCAGGGCGACCTCATCCCCGCTAACACCGGCATGAACAACTCGGGTATTCAGAGCCAGATCACCCAGTACAATCAGGCGATGCAGGAATACCAGAAGATTGCTGCCACATCGAGTGCCGAGAACCCCGTCATGAAAGAACTCATCAGCTCGCTGGCAAGCCAGAAGAAGACGATTCTCGCCAGTCTTGACAACTACATCAGCACCTTGCGCACCAGACAGGGCCAGGCACAACGCATGCAAAGTCAGGCTCAAAGCAGTATGACTGCCAACCCTGCACATGAGAAAGCCATCACCGAGGTCACCCGTCAGCAGAAGATCAAAGAGGAATTGTACCTCTACCTGCTCAACAAGCGCGAGGAAAACGCCCTGCAGATGGCCATCACAGAGCCTAACGCCAAAGTCATGGAGCCTGCAATTCCCAATCCGGTTCCCGTTACTGCACCCTTGACACGTATTGTGCTCACCGGCTTGATTATCGGTCTGCTGATTCCGGCATTTGTACTCTATGGTGTATTCTGGTACTTCTCGCTTGACAAGACCATCCATACCCGTCGCGAAATCGAGGAAGTCTGCGACATACCCATCTTGGGCGAGTTGCCTGCCAAGAAGAGCAACGTCACCGGTGAGATTGTTGTTAACGAGACCTCTAATGACCGCATGAACGAGGCGTTCCGCATTGTGCGTAACAACCTTGACTTTGTCACGGCACAAAAGAGCAACGAGAACGAGGCCACCGTCATCCAGTTCACCTCCACCATGTCTGGTGAGGGTAAGAGTTTCGTGGCTGTGAACTTGGCACTGGCTTATACCTACGTCAACAAGAGAGTCATCGTAGTCGACCTTGACTTGCGTAAAGGTAAGTTCTCAGAGTACGTAGGTGTTCAAGACGGTAAGGGTGCTTCGGCCTATCTCTCAGGCAAGGAGCCTGACCTGGACAAGGTCATCCATCGTGACGCGCTGCATGAGGGCTTCGACATCATCAGCGTTGGTGCTATCCCGCCCAACCCCACCGCCCTGCTGCTGAGTGATAACATGACCAAGATGGTCGAAGAACTGAAAAAGAGATATGACTACGTCATTCTCGATACTGTGCCGTTCAACCTGATTGCCGACGCGGCAGTAGTGAACCGCCATGCCGACTTGACCATTTACGTCGTTCGTGACGGCAGGGTTGAGCAGCAGTACATGTACGAACTTGAGCGTCTATCCGACGAAGGAAAGATCAAGAATCTGACCATCCTTGTCAATGACATCAAGGTCAGCAAGACCCGCTATAACTACTCCTATGCTTACGGCTACGGTAAGGGTTACGGCTACGGTTACGGCTACGGTTACGGTTACGGTTATGGTGGTGACAGCGGCGGCTACTATGTCGACGACACCCCCAAGGACCGCGAGAAACCCATTAAAGGTTAAACACAGCATTCCAGACTGATGAGAATTGCGGTTGTAGGAACCGGCTATGTCGGTCTAGTCACGGGCACCTGTTTCAGCGAGATGGGTGTCCATGTGACATGTGTGGATGTGGATGAACGCAAGATAGCGGCCCTGAAAGAGGGTAACATCCCCATTTATGAGCCTGGATTGGAAACACTGGTCAAGAAGAATTTCAAGTCTGGCAGACTCCGTTTCACGACCAGCCTCGAAGACGTCATCAACGATGTGGAGATCATCTTCATCGCCGTGGGGACACCACCCGACGAGGATGGAAGTGCCGACCTGAAGTATGTACTTGAGGTGGCACGCACCATCGGTGCACATCTCAACCATTATGCCGTTGTGGTAACCAAGAGCACCGTACCTGTTGGCACCGCACGCAAAGTTAAGAGTACCATTCAGACAGAGCTGCAGCGGCGGAACGTGAACATCGACTTCGACGTCGCCAGCAACCCGGAGTTCCTCAAAGAGGGTAATGCTGTCAAGGACTTCATGAGCCCCGATCGCGTGGTTGTGGGTGTTGAAAGTGAGCGAGCCCGCAAACTCATGGCAAGGCTCTACAAACCTTTCATGATTGTCAGCGACCGTCTCATTTTCACCGACATTCCGTCGGCCGAGATGATTAAGTATGCCGCCAACTCGATGCTCGCCACCCGCATCAGTTTCATGAACGACATCGCTAATCTGTGCGAATTGGTGGGCGCTGACGTCAACATGGTGCGCAAGGGCATTGGCAGTGACACACGCATCGGCAAAAAATTTCTCTATGCAGGTTGCGGTTACGGCGGCTCATGCTTCCCAAAGGACGTGAAGGCTCTGATTCGGACCGCTGCTGACAACGGTTATGCCATGCGAGTGCTTCAAGCTGTAGAGGATGTCAATGCCGACCAGAAGCTCATCCTCTACAACAAGCTTGTCAAGTATTATGGTGACGAGAGCCTGTTACAGGGAAAGACCTTCTGCATTTGGGGACTGGCTTTCAAGCCCGAGACTGATGACATGCGTGAGGCGCCGTCACTGGTGCTCATCGATCTGTTGCTCAAGGCTGGAGCCATTGTCAAAGTCTATGACCCTGTAGCAATGGATGAGTGCCGCCGCCGACTTGGTGACAAGGTGACTTATGCAAGCGACATGTATGATGCCGTTGAGGGTTGTGATGCGCTCCTGCTCGTCACAGAATGGAAGGAACTGCGCATGCCTCACATCGACACACTGCTTCACAAAATGAGAGGTCGCCTCATCCTTGACGGCCGCAACATCCTTGATGGTGAGGAACTGCAGCAAGCCGGTTTTGAATACCACTGCATCGGCAAGTGAAAACTCACCATAACGAAATTTAAAAAAGGGCTGCATGTTTTGCAGCCCTTTTTGTGTCACGGTGCTATCTAGGTGTCACTTGACAACCACCTTGCTGGAACGGGTATCACCCGACACGATGTAGATTCCGGCAGGCAGTTCAATCGTGCAGTTCTCGTAGCCCTTAACAGTCTTCAGACAAACAGCATCCATGTCATAGATTTCCAGCAGTTCATCGGTTGGATTCTCGACGAAGATACCGCCATCGGCGGGAGTGGCAATCCACATCAAGACCTTTGCAGGACCTGCCAACAGCAGGTCGATGAGCGCAGTCACGTCATTTATCGTTATTCCGTTATCACCATCCAAGTCGGCGGCCACTGTGTCGATGGTGATGTTGTTGCTCAAGAGATAGTCGATGAGGGTGGTTACATCATTGATGTCCACATTGCCATCCATGTTCACATCGCCACGGGTTACGGGTTTAGCGGTCACGACACCTTCCACATCGGCATAGGCCGACACGTCGCCAGTAGTAGCAGTGATTGAGCCATAGTATTCGCCAATGGTTCCTGTATCCAAAAGTCGCATATAGAAGGTTTCTCCCACGGGGTCAAGCATGATTGAACGAGACCAGCTCGTTCTGTTTAAGCTCAATTCAAAGTTACCCTCTACCGACAAAGTAATCGGCAAACCGTTCTCAATGGCACTTACGACACCTGTCACAATCGGGGACTGTTCACCCTGCACAACCTCAATCGCTGGTGGAGGAGTGATTGTAATCACTGGATTGATCACAGGTGTGCCTGGATTGCTTGTGATGGCGATGTCATCGATATTTAAACGCGAACCGGCGGTTTGCTGTATCTTGATACGCACTTTACCTGTCACATCCAGGTTGAATATGTACTGCTGCCATGTCGAATTGGGAGAGCAAGTACCTACAGGGGTCCAAGTGCTGCCACTATTGGTGCTGTACAATACCTGAAGCGTCGGTGTAGCGTCAGAGCCCCACTTAGCTGCATAGAAAGAAATCTTGCTTGCTCCATCGGTAACATCCTCGGCCATTGCAATAAAGGAATCGGCATCCTTACCAAAACGGCAGCTATATGAGCCATTTGCATTAGTGTCACCCGACCATATGCCCACATTGTTTGTGTTCCAAGCTAAGGCATGTCCCTGGATGAAAGTCGTTGTGTAAGCGCCGTATCCCGTGCAGCCTTCCCAGGTCTCAATGGTCTCAGTGCCACCGCTGCCGCCACCAGTGTTATAGGTAGCAGTCAGGGTAACGTTGGAAGTCACCTCAGTGCTGCTGATGCTTAAGCGGCCCGTTGCATTGGTTGCTGTTCCGTTATAGGTCACCGTGATTGTCGTGCCAGCGTTGACGGCTGCCGCGGTAAGCGTTGTCGGGGTTACAGAGAAGCCTGTTCCCGTGACAGCTACCGTCACCGACTTCGTCAGGTATACACCCTTCACGTTTATGGTCTTGCTCACGCCATCACCTGTGTTGGTACCCACATTGATGGTCGAACCATTGGCGGGAGTTGAGATGACAGGATCTGTTGAAGCGCTACCTGACCACGCGTTGCCAGTATTATTACCCCAAAGGTATTCGGCCAATTCGGGATGATCGATAAACGGATTGCGGTTGTGCTGGATGCCATAGACAGCCTCGTTGCGATTAGACTCCAAAGTGCTAACAGGATCGTTGCGATGCCATTCCAGTAACTGACTGATTGCCCACGGGGTCAAGTGCTTGTAGCTGCTGTTGGTGAACACGATATTTCCTTTATCTTGAGTCCATGAACCCACACGGTCCATGTAACGCACTACCATATAGAAATAGGTGCGCGCAAAGTCGCCCTTGTACTCATCAGCGACTTCAAACACCGTGCCCGAGTAGCCGCTATGGGTGCAAGTGCCCAGTTTTCCGGTACCTCTAGGGCTACCGTTGGCACAATCGCCAAAGGGATAATTACCGCGTTCGGCATTGACCCATCCATCAACGGGATACAGATGATAAAGGTCAGAGTACATTGTGTCTTGTGCAGCACCCCACCAACTGTTAGGAACTGAATGTTCACGGTTATAGCACTGCCCTATGCCATTATATTGGCCACACTGGTTTTCGCTGTAAGTGAACTGAGAATTGGAATAACGGTCAATGATAGTATTTCCGTTACAGTCCGTCGTTTTAAACTTCTCCCAAAGTTTATTGTAATAAATCATGTAGTGATTATTGACCTTCTGATGCAGCGCGAGCATCAGTTCCCGGTCACTTTTACCCAGGGCCGTGTTATAGTAACCACTAGGAATCGCCGCAACAGCCTGCAGGCCAGTCAAGGCCACAAACAGCAGCATGAGGTTAAGTAGAATCTTCTTCATCTCGTGTTGTGATTTATATTGTTAATGATGTATGGATTGACCGATAAATACAAAGTGCAAAGTTATAAAAAAAACATGACAACCCGTTGACAATGAAAAAGATTTCCACAAACAGAAACAATCAGTCTACCAATGTAAACCCACAGTAGGTGAAGAATAATCCCGAATGCAATCGTTTGCACAGTTTATAGGGCTACTTATGGGGGTTACAGGTATGAATTTTAAAGCAAATGATACAAATTTGCAACAAATTAATCATCCAACTAGATAAAATTGATATAATATGAAGGACCAAAGAATCATTTTCAAGTTAAGTGTATTGCTGTTGCTTGCCGTAATCGGGTGGCAACAGGCATGGGCCGCATTCATCGGGCCGCGTGACGACTTCCGTGATGAGAGCATCTACTTTGTGATTACCACGCGTTTTTATGACGGAGACCCAAGCAATAACGCCCAATGTTGGGACGGCGCAAGCGCTAATCATGGCGACCCGTGCTGGCGAGGCGACTTCAAAGGCCTGATTGACAAACTCGACTACATCAAGGCGTTGGGATTCACGGCTGTGTGGGTCACCCCTATTGTTGAAAATGCGTCCGGCCTGGACTACCACGGCTATCATGCCCGCAACTTCAGCCGTGTCGATCACCGCTACGAGAGCGGTGACACCACATTCCAAACGCTGATTGACGAGGCACATGCCCGTGGCATGAAAGTGCTGCTCGATGTTGTGCTCAATCACACGGGAAACTTTGGCGAGGAGCACTTGTGTAAACTCTTCACGCGTGACTGGAATGCCAATCAGTTCAAAATCAATGAGTGCATGAAGCCTTACACCACCGACTCGGTGGACGGTGTGCTGCCGACAAACTATAACAGCCTGCCTGCCGGACAGCAATATGACGCACGGTTGAAGCAGATGAAGAACACCGACAACCAGAATCACGACACTCACAACTACTGGCACCACTTCGGCCAGTTCAACTGGGACGACAACACGCGTTGGTGGGCTCAGATTGCCGGCGATTGTGTGGACTTGAACACCGAGAACCCTGCTGTAGCCGAGTATCTCATCAACTGCTATGGCTCGTTCATCAAGATGGGCGTGGATGGTTTCCGCATCGACACGGGTGGCCACATCGCGCGCCTGACATTCAACAAGATTTATATTCCTGCTTTCAAAGCGTTGGGCGAACAATACAGGAACAAACGCCTGAACCAGGCCGATTTCTTCATGTGCACCGAGGTCTGTGCCCGTTATCAGGGCAGTGTGACCTACCGCAACCAGCCTGCCCTGTCACCCTATTTCTACACATGGGCCGAGTGCAAGAATTACAGTTGGAACGACAATGCCAGCTACTGGGACAATATCGCCATCTACGAGAGCACCGATTTGAACTCTCTTGACAACATCGGTTCCTGCCAACAGATGTACAATGATAATAGCACCGAGACCAGCAGTTCCATGCCCACATCGAGCAACGCTGTGCTCAACGGCAATGACTACCATTCGCCTGACGTCAGCCGTGCCTCAGGCCTTAATGTCATCGACTTCCCCGTGCACTACTCGTTCCACAACATCGCCAGCGTTTGGAATCTGGCCATCAACGGTGACAAATACTATAACGATGCGACCTACAATGTGGTTTATGTCGACAGTCATGACTACAGTCCAGGTCCCAACGATAACGTGCGCTTCAACGAAGGAACAGATCAGTGGGCCGAGAACTTGTCACTGATGTTCACCTTCCGTGGCATTCCCTGCCTGTACTACGGCAGTGAAGTGGAATTCAAGGCCGGCAAGAACATCGACCCGGGAGGCAACGGCTCGCTCAAGGACAGCGGCCGTGCCTATTATGGCGGTTACATCAAGGGCAACGTCACAGCAAGTGACTTTGGCATCGCAAGTGGTGCCAGCGGCAACCTCGCGGCAACGCTGAGCAAACCTCTGGTTAGACACCTGCAACGCTTGAACCGCATTCGCCAAGCCGTTCCCGCCCTGCGCAAGGGCCAATACAGCACCAGCGGCTGCTCCTCGACTGGCGGCTATGCCTTCAAGCGCCGCTATACCGACAGTTCGACCGACAGCTATGTGCTCGTGACCATCAATGGCCCAGCCACCTTCAGCGGTGTGCTCAACGGCACCTACACCGACTGCATTACAGGCGATGTCAAGACTGTCACTAACGGCACTCTCACCACTACCACGTGCAGTGGCAAGGGCAACATGAGAATCTATGTCCTCTCGACTTCACTCACACCCGCTCCCGGCAAGATTGGCGAGGATGGGCCTTACCTGTACACCAGTAGCGCCAACACCGGCAACGTGCTGAGCTATGACGGCACCGAGGAAGAACTCTCCAGCAATGACGGCGAGGGCAACGGCAGCACCCAGCCCTCAACACTGGAGCCCTATGAGCCAAGCTGCGAGGAAGACGACATGAGTGTGTTCCTCGAGACGGACTTGAGTACTGGCAGTGTGACCACATGGGTGTGGAACAGCAGCAGCAATTTCACAGGAGGCAACTGGCCCGGACAACCAATGACACTGATGGGTACAACCAGCGACGGCACGCGCAAGATCTGGAAATGGACCTATGAAGGCACCAACACCAGCGACCCGACTGGCATTATCTTTGTCACCGACGGCCAACAGACCAGCGACCTGACCTTCCGCAATCACGGCTATTACATTGACGGCAATTGGCACCATGAGGTGACCAACTACACGTCTCCCGCCCCCACCCTCTCCATTGACAAACCCAGCGGACAATATGAGGGCAGCGTGACTGTTACCGTCACAGCCAGCGAAAATGATGCAGTCATCGTCTATACCACCGACGGCAGCTTGCCCACCGCCAGCAGCCCCCAAGCAACAGGGCATTTGAGCCTCACCTTCACTGACAATACCGTGCTCACTGCAGGCGTGCTCTTCGAGGGCAAGGTGCGCAATGTGGTTCAACGTGAGTATATCTTCCACGGCTTCGTACCCTATACCGCAACAGTCTATATCAAGGACCCGACCGTGGCGCCCAACAACTGGAGCAGCGTGTATGTCTATGCTTGGGACGATACGGGTGTCATCAGCGACAGTTGGCCTGGCGTCAAGATTACTGCCACCAAGGTCATTCAGGGCCAATTGTTCTATTACCGCACCTTTGACGTATCCAGCGAGGACTACCGGTTCAATGTCGTGCTCAATCAGGGTGACAACGCCCATCAGAGTGTCGATGTGACCGGCATCCACAAGGACATCTACCTCGAAATCACATCAACAACCAACAAATATACCGTTGCCGACATTACAGACCAGTACAGTTTCGTGCTGGGTGATGTGAACAATGACGGCGAGGTGAGCATCGGCGATGTGACAGCCCTCATTGATATCCTGCTGGGCGCAAGCGTCGACGCTGACACCCTGCGCCGATCGGACGTGAATGCTGATGGCGAAGTGACCATCGGTGACGTCACGGCACTGATTGACATCCTGTTGATGTCATAAAAAGCCTGTTGAGTATGATAAAAATGAGCACTATGCATTATTTTGCATTTTTTAACAGTAGTTTCACTTGCCAGAATCAAAAATGGCAGTATCTTTGCATCGCATTTTTAGGGTAATAATTTTTTTCATAAGGTAAAGATTTAAGAGATTGGATAGAAGACTCGCTGAGACAGCGGGTCTTCTATTTGTTTTGTCGGGATGTGTTTTTTACCAAAACGATTTTGCCGTATAAGAAAAAAGGAGTAATTTCGCACCGTTTTTCTAACCAGATTTCTAAATGAAGAAGATTTTCGTGATGATTGTTGCGCTCATTGCTCTCACAGCATGCGACGGCAACAAATTCCATATCGACGGTACCATCCAGGGTGCCAGTGACACCACAACCCTTGTTCTTGAGCAGTCAAGCAATGGCGCATGGCTCATTATCGACAGCGTAAAGGTCGGCAAGAACGGCAAATTCGAATTGAGCGCCACCGCGCCCGAAGTTCCAAGCATCTATCAGCTCAGGTTGGGCAATCAATCCATCTGCTTCCCCATCGACAGCCTGGACCACTTGACCATCAATGCAAATTTGCGAAAATTCGGCACCGACTACACCATCAGCGGCAGTGAACATGCCATGCAAGTGATGAAGATAGACAAAGATGCCATGCAGTTTGCCGACGGCAAGGGTACACCCGAAGAACTTAAGGCATGGAAAGAACAGCTTTCACGTCAGATTGCTGCCGATCCCAGTGGCATTGTCGCCTATTACACCATCAACAAATACATCGACGGCAAACCCTTGTTTGACCCGATGAACGACAATGACCTGCGCATCATCGGAGCTGTTGCCAACTCGTTCAACTCATTCCGTCCTAATGACCCCCGCACCGAGTATTTGGTGAATCTGCTGCTTGATGGTCAACGCCGTCGCCGCGCGATGAACGCAACCAACGATACGGTGTATGCCGACGTGGCATCACTCATCGACATCAAGCTCCAAGACTATGACGGCAAGGAATACAGTCTGTCGAAGGTCGCTGCTGAGAGCCGAATTGTGCTGCTGGACTTCACGGCTTATACCGCCGAATTCTCACCCCAGATGAACAAGCTGCTCAACGACATCTACCAAGCCTATCACAGCAAGGGCCTGACCATCTATCAGGTGAGTGTCGACCAAGATAATGTGGCTTGGCGACAGGCCGCGAAGAACCTGCCTTGGATCACGGTGTTTGACCCCCGCAGCATTGATTCGCAGACGATTGGAATATATAACGTGATGGGAATTCCCACTACCTTCATCATCAAAAACGGCGAAATCGTTGAGCGTATTGAAGATGCCAACCTGCTGAAAAACGCTGTAGCAAAATACATTTAAGTTTAAACGATTTGTTTTCATACTAATGGCCGGGACTCTCATGAGTTCCGGTCATTGCTTTTTTTCTTATTCTTAGAGGATGGAAGTCCAAAAATCGAGATAACGCTTAGCTACTACAGGCGCGGCATTGTGTTTCTCGACAAAGGCGCGGCTCGCATGTGCCATCTGCGGCAACTGCTCACGGTTTTCGACCAGCCAAGACAGTTTCTCATCGATATCCCCCTCGACAAGAGGCGAGACATTGACAATGGGCTGATTAACCGTCTCGCCGATGAGTTGATAGTACTCCGGCTCAGCTCCTGATACGGCGACAAGACCTTGAGCCATCGCTAATAGGGCATTAGTGCCCGGTGTGTAACTGTACAATTGATCCAATATCACATGAGAATCACGCATGCGGCGGGTGTATTCATCGTAGGGGAGGTTCTCGACCACTTCGAGTTCGGTGACATCAGGATAGCGGTCATGCACACGCTTCGCAGCAGCCAAAAGGCGGTCAGTACCCTTGATAACATGACGGTCACGTTGGATGCCGATAAAGAATTTGACCTTCTCGGGGATGCGCTCTACAGGTCGAAACGACAAGGCATCGACATCGATTGGGATTCCACCATAGGCCACCCGATCGCCCAAAACAGGTTTGTAGGCAGCGTAGTACTCATAGAGACAAGCCACAGCCCCTTCTATGCCCGCAAGGATGTGGTCGCTATGCTCACGCATGAACGGCTTGTTCCAGTTGTCCTGCTGTTGGGCAACATACTCACTGGAGTTCACATAGGGTGAAGGCTCGTCACCAAGCATATAGTCGCTATATCGGAAAGTGTGCCCGTCATGACAAGCATCATAATAGACCATGTCGGTCGCCAAGGCCGATAGCACTACATGCCTGTTGTTGGCTTTGAGGTAATCAAAGACTCGTGCTATGCGGTGAGGCTTCAAGCGCAAGAAAATGGGTGATGCGATTTCGACAATGTCATAGCCTTTCATGAGCGGCAAGGCACGGTTGATGTCCCACAAGTAGCGCAGTGTACCCATGATTCCAGGGCGGCGCAACAGATTGATGTCACGATGGGTGTCCATCCAACGCGAACCGTCGGATGCCACCGTCGCCTCGTGCCCCATCAGCCGCAGCTGCTGAGCCAGGCAGTTGTGCATATTGCTTGCGTCCCCTGCAAATAATACCTTCATTTCAAGTGCAAAATTAGTGCAAATCGAGCGAAATGCCAAATCCATTTGAGCATTTCCGAGATGCAGCCTGATTTATTAAAAGCAGACTTTTTTTGTAAGTTATAGAAATTAGCAGTATCTTTACCCCGTAAAAAAGCAAGCATGGAAGTCTCGATAATCATACCTGTTTACAACCGCGCCACGGTCGTTCCCGCCACACTACAGAGCGTGGTGGTCCAGACCTATCGTCCCTTGCAGGTGGTGCTGGTTGACAACCACAGCACCGACGACACGATGCGGGTGCTCGAGAACTTCAAGAAAGAGCATCCTGGCGAGGGGTTCAACGTGGTCATCACCAGCGAGGAGCACCACACTGCCGGAGCTGCCCGCAACCAAGGCTTTGAGCATGCCACTGGCGAATGGATAATGTTCTTCGACAGCGACGACCTGATGGATGAGAACCTGGTGGAATCCTACGTCAAGGTTATTCAAAAGTCACAGGAAAAAGGCAAACCGCTTGACCTCATCAGCGCACGTTCAAAGCTGATTTTCCCTGACGGGAAGCAGCGCCAGGCTCCATTCCACAAGAGAGACTTGTTCGCCAACCACATCCTGCACGGACAATTGGCGACGCAGCGCTATGCCGTCAGACGTGAATTCTTTACCGAGACCGACGGCTGGAACATCAACCTGCCTGGCTGGAATGATTGGGAGATGGGACTGAGGCTGCTGTTGGCTAGACCTCATGTCGCCTATCTGGGTGGCAAATCTCACATTACCATCAACCACAACGGTGCCGACTCCATCACGGGAACCGAGTTCCACAGCCGCAAGGGCCAGTGGGAATATGTCATCGACATCATGATCAACGAGATAAAGAGCTCCCGGCTCAAAGCCGAGCACAAGACCCGCTTCCTGCGACTGCTGGAGTATCGCAGACTTGTGCTAGCCGCCCAATATCAGCGCGAAGGCCATCCCGAGTCGGCCAAGCCCCTTTGCCAGCAAGCTTACAAGGCATTGCGGGAGAGTTACAACAACAATCGCCGCTGGCGCTGGTTGGTGGCACCCGTTACGCGCCGCCTGTTTGCCCGCATTGCCTCAGGCAAGCGTGGCTCGGCGCGCATCGCCCGTCTGCTGTACTAAAAAAAAAGCCCACCGATTTCATTCGGTGAGCCCACTTTTAATCATTAATCCATTCAATTCATTCTTATCTCAGATACCCAGCTACGACAAATACAGTTCCTGTGCGGGTTGAAATCATTCGATACAGTACTCCGTCGGCAAGCCACAGGCGTTCACGGTTGACGATGATGAACTTGCCATTAACGGGTCGGTGAGAGAAGCGCATGCCTACAGCCGGACGAGGAGCGACGTGCATTCTGTGCTCAATGCGGGCTTTGGGCTTTGCCACATGACGATGCTTGTGATTCTTTGCCATAGCAGTGCTGGGCATGAGTAACGCGATAGTCGCAATTACGCTCATTAAAACTTTAGTTTTCATAATCTTCTCTGTTTTGTGTCTAGGTCACTGACGCGGCCTGGACTGGTGAAACAATACCGATTAATTCTTTCTGTCTCTATGACTCGTGTCGAGGCAAAAAGTTAAAAGCCCATCCTGACGTTATCGACATGACCTGGTTATTTGCCGATAAAACGACCATAATTACAGACTAATTTTCAGGTCTTTTTTAGGCCTGTGACGACACTTTGCAACCCGGTTGCAAGGAATTGTGCCTAATTTTGCCACCAGAATAAACAACAAAACAGATACAATGATGATACACCATACAGAACACGAGGAATCATGTCACTGCCACACTGAAGAACGTGTGACCCACGGTTGTTCCTGCTGCAATGATGGTCATGAACACGACCACGAGCATGACGAGGAAGAAGAGATGAGCTGGTGGAAACTGGGCTTATCGTTGGCCTTGCTCGTTGCGGGCATCATCATGGACGCGATGGATGTGCAGTGGTTTCAGAACAATTGGATCAGACTCACATGGTATGCTGCCGCTTGGCTGCCGACAGGGCTGGGCGTGCTGCGTGAAGCGATTGAGGCAGCCAGCGATGGTGACCTGTTCAGTGAATTCCTGCTAATGACAGTGGCAAGCATTGGAGCCTTTGCCATCGGTGAGTATCCCGAGGCTGTAGCGGTTATGACGCTCTACTGCATCGGTGAAGCGTTGCAAGACCGGGCCGTTAACCGAGCCCGAGGCAACATCAAGTCGCTCATTGCCTTTCGTCCTGACCATGCTGTTATCATGCATGGCGACAAACGGGAAACCGTCGAGCCTGCACAAGTCAAAGTGGGCGACATCGTCGAAGTGAAGCCTGGGGAACGTGTGCCCATCGACGGCAATCTCATGGGCGAGGCGGCAGCATTCGACACAGCAGCATTGACCGGCGAGAGTATGCCGCGCGTCATCGAGAGCGGCGACGAGGTGCTCGCAGGCATGATTGCCAGCGAGAGCGTCGTGCACATCCAAGCCATGCGTCCCGCCAGCGAGAGCGCCGTGTCGCGCATCCTGCATCTGGTCGAAGAGGCCACCGACCGCAAAGCACCCGCCGAACAGTTCATACGCCGTTTTGCCAAAATCTATACACCTATCGTCGTGGGACTTGCCGTGCTCGTGGCTCTGCTGCCGTGGCTCTACTCGATGGCTGTGCCCGAATTCAACTATGATTTCACCGAGTGGCTGCATCGCGCGCTCATCTTCTTGGTCATCTCCTGCCCATGTGCGCTGGTCATCAGCATTCCGCTGAGTTACTTTGCGGGCATCGGTGCGGCATCTCGTCGCGGTATCTTGTTCAAGGGCAGCAACTATCTGGATGCACTGGCGGCAGTGGATACCGTCGTGTTCGACAAGACCGGCACATTGACCACTGGGCATTTTGCAGTTAGCGAGATCAAGCATCTGACCGATGAACAAGTCGCAATCGTTGCCGCCATCGAGCAAGGCAGCCCCCACCCCATCGCCCAGGCCATTATTGACTATCGAGTTCCTGGCGAGGCCATTGTCAGCAACCTGAAAAATATCGCTGGCTATGGCTTGAGCGCCACGATTGAGGGCAAGACATGGCTCGTGGGCACAACACGCCTGCTGGAGCATGAGAAGGTGGATTATCCCGTTGAACTGAAAGAAATCATCGGGACCACAGTCGCCGTTGCCATCGGCGGCAAATATGCGGGACACATCGTGATGAGCGACTGCCCTAAGGAGGATGCCGCGCACGCTATAGATAGCTTGAACCGCCAAGGCATTGAGACGGTAATGCTATCGGGTGACAAACAAGCTCTAGCCTCCCAAGTTGCCCAGCAGTTGGGCATCACCACAGCACATGGCGACTTGCTGCCTCAGGACAAAGTGGAGCACATCGAGCGCATCATGCAAGCGGGTCGGCAAGTGGCCTTCGTGGGCGACGGGATCAACGACGCCCCCGTGCTCGCAATGAGCGATGTGGGCATTGCAATGGGAGCCCTGGGCAGCGACATGGCCGTTGAAACAGCCGATGTGGTCATCCAAACCGACCAGCCCTCGCGTGTGGCCGAAGCTGTATCGTTGGGCCGCCGCACCCGACGCATCGTCATGCAAAACATAGCCTTTGCCCTCATTGTCAAAGTCCTGGTAATGATTCTGGGAGTGCTCGGCATAGCCAACATGTGGGAAGCCGTATTCGCCGACGTCGGCGTAGCCTTGCTGTGCGTCGTCAATGCCCTGCGCCTGATGTACTTCAACTCCTCACGCTAAGCCGCTAGGACGCTAAGATTATTATTGGCAACCTCACTTTTTTATCATACAACAGAATAATATGAGCTATCTGATGGTATCCGCACCCTATATCAAGTGAGTGTGTGGATGTTATCTTATCCACAACCTACTAAAAAAGTCGATTTCTAATGGTTTTATTTGAATAATTCATTATCTTTGCAGGTGATTGAGGGTTTTACGCCCTCGGTCAACGACATTTGAGTAACAAAAGACGTTTTGCTTTTCGTTTATAACTGGAAACTTAGGTGATAGGTAAAATGGTTTTCACGCTATGGCGTGGGCGGCTTGTATTGTGCATCTCAGGGTTTCCCAAGGCCTCCAGTTACAGATGCGGCAATTTCAGTCCACGTCTCCATTTGTATTATTCGGGTTTTAGGGCTGGCTCCCGGCAACTTATTAGATCATGAAACTAAAGTATTTCCTTTTGTTATTGTTAATTCTGCCCTTAGCATTGACATCATGTGGTTTTGACAAAGATGACGAACCAACTCCTGACATATCGAAAGATCCTGCCGGTACGGTAATCATTAATTTCACAGAAAGTGATGAGTGGTACAGTCTTGGATATGGCATTGGATTCTATTATCTACCTGGATTTAATATGTACGCCAGTGATGGAGAGATTTACATGATTGGCCCTGTGAAAAACATCGCAAGTATCACAAAAAAAGATATCCCAACTACGGGTTGGAGCAAACAAGCTGCAGCAATAGTTGGTTACGGTTATGTTTTAGCTGGTTGGCATGATAACTATGCCGCGTTATATGTTGATTCGGAAATCAAGAGTACTAATGGTGGCGTTTATGGCTATTTAATTAAGGTATTGCCACTTAATTATTGATAATCAACAACTTAGCAATTCTAATTAAAATGTTGATAAGTGGGATTTGGTTTATTCATTAATAATATTATTGGCGGAATGAGGGTGTTTATGCCTTGATTCCGCCAATAATAATGCGCAATAATAATTATCGGGACCTTGCCAACGATGGGCAAGGTCCTGATATGTTGTTTTGCGAGAGCAGGGTTCTTTAAACTCTAAACCCTAGACTTTCTATTTGGGCATTGGCCCAAATGGAAATTACTTCAGGCCGCGGTTGCGCAGCAGAGCGTCAACGGTGGGCGCCTGGCCACGGTACTGCTTGTAGAGCTCCATGGGATCCATGGTGTCGCCCGACTCAAGAAGCTTCTTGAAAGCGTCGGCAGTAGCCTTGTCAAAGCAACCTGCTTTCTCGAAGGGCAGGTAACCATCGGCCTCGAGCACCTGAGCCCACAAATAGGTGTAGTAACCACAAGCATACTCGTCGCTGGCGAAGACGTGCTTGAAGTAGGGGCTGCGATAGCGGAACTCGACGAGGGCGGGCATATTGAGTTGGGTCTTCACGTCCTGCTCAAAGGCTTTCACGTCGATGTTCTTCACCTCCTCGGGAGTCCAAACCTTCTTGTGCCAGTACATGTCCATGAGTGCGGCGCCAACGAGCTCGGTGGTCATGAAGCCCATGTTGAACTGTGCGCTCTCGTTGAGTTTCTGCACGAGGCTGTCGGGAATCACCTCACCAGTCTTGTAGTGATGGGCATAGTTCTTCAGCACCTCAGGCTCAAATGCCCAGTGCTCGTTGATCTGCGAGGGCATCTCGACGATGTCGCGGTCGGTGTTAGTGCCTGCCAGGCCACGATACTGCACTTGAGTCAGCATGCCGTGGAGGGCGTGGCCAAACTCGTGGAAGACGGTCTGAACATCATCCCAGGTGAGCAGCGAGGGAGTGTCGCCCGAAGGACGTGCCATGTTGCCCACATTGTAGATGATGGGACGGATGTTCTTACCGCCATAGTTGTAGGCCTCCTGCATGGCATTCATCCATGCGCCGGGAGCCTTCACGTCACGAGGCAGATAGTCGGTCATGAAGATGGCGAGGTGCTTGCCCTCGGCATCCTTCACGTCATACACCTTTACCTCGGGATTGTACTTGGGTGCATCAGGCAGCTCCTCGAAGGTTAGGCCATAGAGCTTGTTAGCGGCAAAGAAGATGCCGTTCTTCACCACGCTGTCAAGGGGGAAATAGGGACGCACGTCGTCCTCACTGAAGTTGAATTTTTCCTTCTTCACCTTCTCGGCATAGTAGTAATAGTCGCAAGCCTCAATCTTGGCGGTGTCGCCGTGAGCGGCAGCATAGGCCTGCATGTCGGCAACCTCCTCGTCAACCTTCTTGATAGCGGGGCGCCAGAGTTGCATGAGCAGATCCTCGGCAGCCTGCGGCGTCTTGGCCATGTAAGGATCGGTAGCGTAGTCGGCAAAGGTCTTGAAGCCGAGCAGGTTGGCCTTCTGTTGACGCAGCATGAGGATGTTGCGGATGTTCTCGCTGTTGTCATACTCATCGCCGTGGTTGGCGGTGCTGGTGTAAGTCTCATACATCTTGCGGCGCAAGTCGCGGCTGTCGGCATAGGTCAACACGGGGAGGCGGGTTGCAGCGATGGCATTGAAGGCCCACTGGCCCTTCTTGCCCTTGTCGGCAGCGAGCTTGGCGGCATTATCGATAATGTCCTGAGAAAGGCCCTTGAGTTCGTCCTTTTTGTCAACGTAGAAGATGCATTCACTCAGGTCATGCTGGATGTTGTTACCGAACTTAAGCTGGAATTCACCAAGCTTCTGGTTAATGTTCTTGAGGCTGTCCTTTTGGGCGGCGGTCAAGAGGGCGCCGTTGCGGACAAACTTCTTGTAATACTTCTCGGTGAGGCGCTTCTGGATGGAATCCATGCCGAGCTTGTCGGCGTTGTCATAGACGGCCTTCACCTTGCTGAACAAGCTGTCATTCATATACATTGCGTCGCTCTGTGCAGTGAGCATGGGCAGCAATTCCTCGGAGACTTTCTGCATCTCCTTGGTGTTGTCACTTTCACTCAGGGCAAACAGCACACCACCCACCTTGCTCAGAATTTCGCCACTGTTATCCAATGCCAGGATAGTGTTCTCGAAATTAGGCTCTGCCGTGTTCTTGATAATGGAATCAATCTCGGCATTCTGCTGCTCGATACCTGCTTCAACTGCGGGCTTGTAGTCACCATAAGTGATTTTGTCAAACGGCGGGATGCCGTATTCATTCTCATACTCCGACATAAACGGATTGTTCTTGTTTGATTTCTGATCGCTGCAGCTGACGAGGGTCAAAGCTGCTAATGCGAGAATAGTGAATAAAACTTTCTTCATTTTGGTTGTTAATTATAGATATAGAAATGTAAAGTTGCTTATTGTCATTATTTGGTTTTATCGATGTCAAACGTGACCATCACAGGATAGTGGTCACTGGAGCCACCCTTGATGCGCTCAGCATTGAGTGCCCTCACATCTCCCCTGTAGAAGACATGGTCGATGCGATAACACAAGTTGTGGCGGTTATAGGTGCGGGCATATCCCGCGCCCACACGAGCCCATGCATCATGCAGGTCGCCGCCCCTGATCATGCGGTAAACATGCGAGGCCGGCACATCGTTCATGTCGCCACAAACAATGACATTCTCGGGAGAGTTGTCTATAGCCTGCCTGATTGCGGTGGCATCATCACTGCGCAGGGCAAAAGAGCGTTTCATCCTCTCTAACGCCGAAAGCTTGACATCGGGCGAAACGCGCACACTCTTGCTCTTGCCGAAGCTCAGATGATAGGACTGGAGCCTGAAGTCCACAAGACGCAGTTGCTTGCCAGTGGGCAGATTCAGGTCAAAGGCCCGCGCAACATAGGACGTCTGGTCCCTGTTGTAGCCAAGAGGTGAACGTGCATGCTGCTCTTCGCCAATTGACGAAGCGGTGAACGGGTACTTCGAGAGCATGCTCAGCCCCTCATTGCCCCAGTACTGATAAGGGTACTTGAGCTTGATTTCGGTCACGAACGGTTTGAGCGAAGGAATCTCCTCCCAGCTGATACCACCAGTCCCGCCTTCCTGCATGAGCAAGACGTCGGGGTCAGCCTCAAGAATCAGTTTCATCGAGGCCGAGGGCTCTGTGCCACATTCAGGGTCGTTATAGTTAAAGGAGAGGACATTATAGGTCATCACTTTCAGGATCAAGGCTCTGTCGGCAGGTTCAGGCGGTGCCATATCAGGTGTGTTCCATGGGAAATAAAGTCTGAGTATGGGGGCCGTAAACAGAAAACCGGCGACCAGTATGGCCACGGCAATCCATCGCTGCCGCAGCATTGCGAACAGCAGCAGCAACAATGCCACAACCAGCATGGGCACGAATCCCAACATCATGAAAGGAGCCGGGAAAAAACTTTGTGGGTTAATCTTGCCAGCATAGGCGCAACCAACCAGCACCAGTGCTGCGATGGCTGCGATAATCTCAACTGTCTTTTTGCGAGACTTTCTTTTTCTATAGGTATTATACTTAGTCATTATTAATAATGCATCTTTTCGTTTAAGGAGTGCGGCGGCGAGAGGCCTTGAACAGTTTATCCTTTTCCTCGTCGGTCAACGCATCATAGCCCGCCACCTTGATTTTGCCTAAAATAATGTCCAACTCTTCTTCGTTCACCTCATCGGCCGGCAGATGATTAACGGTATCAGCATGCCCTGCATTGTCCTTTTTAGCTTGACGCGATGGGCGCTTGAACTCAGGCCAATGGAAAGAACGACCGTTAAACAGTCCCAGCACCGCATCGATAGCAGCATTCAGGGGGCGAGTGATGTCGCGTCCATGCTTGATGCGCAGTGCGAACAGGGCGCCGACAATGGCACCGCCAATGTGTGCAATACTGGTGCCAATATTCTGGGCGTCCAGACCCAACAAGGCGATACCCACCGTGACGATGGCAATCCACTTGATGGAGACCTCGCCCAAGAAAAGCAGCCCGATTTTGTAGTCGGGCACATAGACTGCCATAGCCACAACGATGGCAATCACCGATGCCGAAGCGCCGATGAGAAACACTGTTGGGCCAGCTGCCAATCGGGGAATCAGATTCCATGCTAGCAGGTAAAGGATCGCTCCGCCCCAACCGCCCAGCAGATAGACTCCGGTGAGCTGCTTGGGAGAGAAAAACTCCATGAAGATGCGCCCCAGCCAATAAAGCCACAACATGTTGAACAGGATGTGGAGAAAGCCAAAGTGCGCGAACATATAAGTCAACAACGTCCACGGGCGCTTGAGCAGCAGCCAGATGTCGCTGGGCATTTCCACCCATTCCAGCGCCACAGTGCCATCGGTCCCGAACAAGAGACCTCCAAACACGAGCACACGCAGCAAGACAAAGACACCAATGTTGATGAAGATGATCCTCATCAACATCGACCCACTGGAGTAATATCGCTTGATGTCGTCAATAAAAGCCATTACCGCGCATTAAAGTGCCATTGTGCTTCCAATACAATATCATGATGATACCTGCAAGCATTCCGCCCAGGTGTGCATAATGGGCTACACCAGACATCGTGTGTGTGACACCAAAGAAAAGTTCAATGATGCCATACCCGATGACCATCCACTTGGCCTTAATTGGAATCGGAATAAAAAAGAGGTATAAAGGAATATTCGGGAAAATCACACCGAAGGCCAACAGCAGACCGAACACCGCACCCGATGCTCCGATGGTGACCAGGCTATTGTAGAAAGAGTCCATGGTGAAATTGGCATTCCCGGCATTGATGCCATTGATGATGTCGTCGACCGACATGCTTGTGCCTCCCTCGACAAAACTCTGCAGAATGCTCTGCCATGAGAACTGCCACACGACTTCCTGCACCAGAGCTGCGCCCAATCCGCAAGAGATGTAATAGAACAGGTAACGCTTCGACCCCAACGCACGCTCCAGCAGGCTGCCGAACATCCATAGCGAGAACATGTTGAAGAAGATGTGGCTGAAATCGGCATGCATGAACATATAGGTGAACAATTGGAAGACATTGAAGCCACTCCCCTTCCAGAAGTGAAGGCCAAACCAATCATTCAGTTCAACAATCCCACGCTGGCGCAAGACTATGGTCGCTAACCAAACAACCAAGTTAATGATAAGCAGGTGCTTCGTCACCGGCATGATTGAGGCCCATAAGGACCGATTATTATTCTGCATATATTAATGTCGAGTTATCAACTTATTAGTGCCACAAAATTAACGAAAAAGTCCATATTTGGAGCATTTTTGGCTTGAAAAAACCCAAAAAACATGATTTTTGGCTTGAAACATACATTTTTTTTGGCTTTTTTTTTGCAGAAATCGTTGTTATACTTATATTTGCGACAACAAAACAATATTTCATTTTATTCACATAACTAATTTTATTAAAAAAATTTCACTATGAACAAGACTGAATTAGTACAAGCAATCGCTGAAAAAGCCAACATCACCAAGGTACAGGCTAAGGCCGCTCTCGATGCAACTCTCGAAGCTGTTGGTGGCGCATTGAAGAAAGGCGACAAGGTCGCTCTGATTGGTTTCGGTACCTTCCAGGTTATCAAGAAGGACGCTCGTGAGGGCATCAACCCCGCAACCAAGGCTAAGATCAAAATCCCCGCAAAGAAGGTCGTTAAGTTCAAAGCCGGTGCTGATCTCGCCCTCAAGGTGAATGCCAAGAAGAAATAATCTATTGCTTGTGCAAGATTTCATCCAGCCGCTGCTCAACTCTGGGCAGCGGCTGTTGTTTTGCTGCATTCACATGAAACCTGTGCCTGTAAAAAAATGAACTGGACGGGCGTTGCATTGAGGCCTTTGAGGAAGGTATAAAAAAAATGGATTAACCATTCTATCAATCACGACAGTAAAGTTAATCCGAAACTCTTTGATAAATCAAAAAAAGATTTTTCCCTTTTATGCGCTACAAAGATAATACGTTTTTCTCACATACAAAATTTTTTCTGTTTTTTTTTGAAAAAAAAGCGATTTTACCGAAAACGGTGCAATGTCAATAAAACAGCATTTTTGCAGTGATTCGGGTAGCACGATGCCCTTATGAAGCAGCTGCCGTCTTCTTGCTGTAGATGCGGTCCACCACCAGGGCAATGGCGCCATCGCCAGTGACATTGCATGCCGTCCCAAAGCTGTCCATCGTGATATAGAGCGCAATCATAACCGCCTGTTGTTCAGGTGTGAATCCCAGGATGGACTGCATCACGCCCAAGGCTGCCATGATGGCCCCGCCAGGCACACCAGGAGCTGCGACCATCATCACTCCCAGCATGAGGATGAAGCCCGTGAACAAGGCTATGTCAATTGCCCCACCCTGCATGATGAGCAGCGCGACGGCACATGCGGTGATTTTCATCGCACTGCCCGACAGGTGAATCGTCGCACACAGGGGCACAACAAATCCCGCGATGCCATCGCTCACGCCATTTTGCTTGACTTGCTTGAGGGTGACAGGGATGGTCGCTGCCGACGACGAGGTGCCTAGGGCGGTGAAATAGGCCGGCAACATGTTGTACAGTGCCTTAAACGGGTTGCGGCCCGAAATCGCTCCCGCCAAGCAATACTGAAACAACAGCAACACAATGTGCATCACAAAGATGACACCGATGATGGCTACAAACACGCTGAGGATTCGCCATGCCTGTCCAGAGAAGGACATGTTCAGGAATATAGAGAAGATGTAGAACGGCAAGATAGGAATCAGAGCCACCTCGATGGTCTTGGTGATAATGTCACGGAACTCCCCGAAAGCCTTCTTAAGGACAGGTGACTCAAAGAAACTGATGCCCAACCCCATGACAAAGGCGCTGATGAGCGCGCTCATCACATCCAACAGCGGTGGAATCTCGATGGTGAAAAACGGCTGCAGTTCCTCGGCTGTGGCAACCGCCTGTGCAGCCTGGCTGCGGTCGATGAGCGAGGGGAAAATGCCCGTGCTCACAAAATAGCTCAGGTAACCCGAGAAGACCGTGTCACCATAAGCGATGATTGCCGTGATGAGCAACAACTTGCCTGCACCCTTGCCGATGTCGGCGATGGCCGGTGTGACCAGTCCCACGATAATGAGCGGGATGAGGAAAGACAGGAAATGACTGAAAACGCTGTTGAAGGTGACAAAGCACCTGACAGCCCACTCAGGGAAAAACATGCCACACAGCACACCCAGGATGATGGCTATGATAATGCGCGGCAAGAGGCCTATTTTGGATAGTTTCATGTGATTTGAATGATTTATTGGGCAAAGATAATATTTTTTGCTGTACTTTTGCGTTATATAAATAAAATGTGTATGACCGAAATCATCAGATATGACTCCTCGATGGCTAGCCGGTGGGACGAATTTGCCCGCATGAGCCGCAACGGCACATTCCTGCATCAGCGAGGGTACATGGACTACCACAGCGACCGCTTCACCGACTGCTCGCTGGTGGCCGTGCGCGACGGCAAGTGGTGCGCGCTGCTGCCGGCATGTGTCGAGGGCGACACCCTCTATTCCCATCGGGGCCTCACCTACGGCAGTTGGCTGGTACCGCTCAAGCACTTCGACGTAACCGTGATGGTCGAGGCGATGGATGCCGCTGTCGCTTGGCTGCGGTCAAAGGGCATCAAACGGCTCGTTTACAAGCCCGTGCCCCACATCTATCACCGCTACCCCTGCGAGGAGGACCTGTATGCCCTGTTCAGGCACAATGCCCGACTCGTGGAGACCAATATCTCGACAACCATCGACCTGTCGTGCCCCCTGCCTCTAGACCGCGGCAACAAGAGTGGCGCCAACGCCGCCCGCAAGGCCGGCATACATGTGGGTCCCAGCAATGATTGGCAAGGATATTGGCACCTGCTGACCTCGTTACTCGACGAGCGCTACGCCACGCGCCCCGTCCACTCGCTTGAGGAAATGCTGCTGTTGCAAGGCCGCTTCCCCGAGAACATCAGCCTCTACACCGCTACACTTGACGGTGAATTGCTGGCTGGTGTGGTGATGTACCTGTCCGGGCCTGTGGCACACTGCCAGTACATCGGCGCCTCGCCCCGCGGCAAGGAGAGCAAGGCGTTGACACTGCTTTTCGACCACCTGATTGCGGAATTCGGTCAACAGGGATACCGCTATTTCGACTTCGGCATCAGCAACGAGGACCACGGCCGCTATCTGAACGAGGGCCTGGTGCGCCAGAAGTCACGTCTGGGCGGACGCGGCATCGTGTACAACACGCTTGAAATCGACCTGTGACTTTATAATTTATTATAATAATGTGTAATGGCTGACAAGCAAGGAAGCATATCACGCTTGGCGATGAAAGCAATGGGCCTGTTTGGGGGCGTACAGCTCATGGGCATCGTGTGCTCCATCGTCCGCACCAAGCTTGTCGCTCTGTGGATTGGTCCTGTGGGCATCGGCCTGTTCGGCCTGTTCAACAATGCGCTTGAGATGATTTCCACCGGCACCAACTTGGGTATCCGCTCAAGCAGTGTCCGCGACATTTCACAAGCCATGGAGGGCCGCTCGTCAAGCCTGGTTGCACGCATGGTCACTGTCGTGCAACGATGGTCGTTGTGGCTGGGATTGGCAGGAGCGTTGCTCACGCTCACACTCGCCCCGGTCTTGAGCCAATTGACATTTGGTGACAGCACGCACATCTGGGGTTTTGTCGCCCTGAGTGTCGCTGTATTGCTGCAATCGTTGACCAACGGGGAATATGCCATCCTGCAGGGAACAGCACGACTCAAGCGGCTGGCCAGTGTCACACTGTGGGGCACCATCGTGGGACTGGCTGTGTCGATTCCCATGTTCTATTGGCTGCGGGAACGCAGCATTTTGCCGTCAATCATCGCCTATGCCATGGCACTGGCAGCTTTTGCCTGGCTCTTTCGCAATCGGGACTATCCTGCAGCGCAAGTGTCTCGCCGCGAGGCCATTGACATGGGCAGTGGATTCGTCAAGCTAGGCATCTTCATGACCTTGGGCAACTTCGCTGGCATTCTGACGAGTTATGCCTTCAACGCCTGGCTCAACATCAACGCGAGCACCGAGCAGGTGGGTTTCTATCAGGCCGGTTACACACTGATGAACAAATACACGGGACTGATTCTGACCGCCCTGGGCATGGAGTACTACCCTCGCCTGGCCAAAGTCGCTGAGAGCCGTTTGCGGCTGCGGGCCTACGTCTCTCAGGAAATCAATGTCGCCATTGCCGTGATGGCGCCCATTGTGGCGTTGTTCATCCTGTTGCGCGAACTGGTGGTATGGCTCCTTTACACACCCGAGTTCAACGTCATCCTCACCTTTGTTTCGTGGGGCATGATCGGCACTATCTTCCGCACCTTGTCATGGTGTTTGGCATTCACCATCTTGGCCAAGGGCGACGGCAAGACCTACCTGTGGACCGAGGTTGCCAGTGCGGTCATTAACCTGGTGCTCAACATCTTGTTCTACCAGTGGTGGGGCCTGACGGGACTCGGACTGGCCTTCCTGGTATCATATGTCCTCTATACCCTGATTGTCGCCGTGGTTTACTTCAAGATTTACCGGCTGAGCATTTCGGCTGCCAGCATGCTCAACCTGCTGTGGACACTGGCTATCGGTAGCGCAGTGCTCTTGTGCATGGAAACCGGAAACACCGGAATCGCGATTGCCGTCACAGCCGTCAGTCTAGTGGTTGCCGTTCGCCAGATCATGAGTCTGTGGAGACGATAAAAAACACCGCTACCGCCCCACTGGAAACAGTAAAAATGCTGACCATCATCGGTTAATTTTTAATAAAAAAGCAGGTTTTTATTTACATTTCGGCATCAGAATCCAAAAAAATACTATCTTTGCAGCGTTAAACCAATTATTAACCGCGAGGGGTCTCAAATGCAATAAGTTGAGATTCTTCTAATTTTTTGAATCTTAAAAATTAAAAAACACAGTATTAGCATGGCTATTACCTACATGACACAGGAAGGTTATGACAAAAAGATGGCCGAACTGGCTCATCTTGAGAACGTGGAACGCCCCGAGGTGGTCCGCGCCATTGTTGAAGCCCGCGACAAGGGCGACCTTTCCGAGAACGCAGAATATGATGCCGCCAAGGAGCGTCAAGGCATGCTCGAGGCTAAGATTGCCGAGCTCAAGAGCCTTATCGCATCGGCCCGCATCATCGATGAGAGCAAAATCTCGACCGACGAAGTGCAGTTACTCACCAAGGTGACCATCCGCAACCTGAAGAACAAGGCTACTGTCACCTATACCATCGTCACCGAGACCGAGGCTAACCTGCGCGAGGGCAAGATCTCCATCTCGACCCCCATCGCCAAGGGCCTGCTTGGCCACAAGGTCGGTGAGAAGGTTGAGGTTCAGGCACCTGCCGGATTGATGAAGTTTGAAATCCTCAAAATCGAAGTATAATACCCGCGCTATGGCTACAATTTTCAGCAAAATCGCCGCTGGTGAGATTCCCAGCTACAAGGTAGCCGAGGACGACCGCTACTACGCTTTCCTCGACATCAACCCCATGGCCAAAGGTCACACCCTGGTCATCCCCAAGCATGAGGTGAACTACATGTTCGACCTCGACGAGGAAGAGTATGCCGGACTTTGGGCTTTCGCCCGCAAGGTCGCCATGGCGCTCGAGCAGGCAGTGCCCTGCAAGCGCATCGGCATCGGTGTGCTCGGTCTTGAGGTTCCCCATTGCCACATCCACCTCGTGCCCATGCAGAGCGAGAAGGACATGGCTTTTGGCGGTCCCAAATTGACCCTTCCAGCCGAGGAGATGCAGGCTATCGCCGCAGCGATAGCTGCAAAGCTTTAATCGCCTGACAGACACTAGCCTACCCCAAACCACAAGGCGCCTGCCCCACCCCACGGGACAGGCGCCTTGCTATGTCACACCTACACTTCAAACTACGATTTTCACAATCACACAAAAAAACGATAATTAATTAGCGCAACTCGTTGATTATGAATGTCGCTTGGAACCATGACATTCGGCATACTCTTTAGTTTAAAACAATTATATTCATGCAAATTAATATTTAGCAAGCTCTCTTGGATTTTTACCGAAAAAGGTTAAAATAAATTCAAAAACACTACTGAATATAATGATTTTTTGTACCTTCATCAGAAAATCATTCAAAAATGAATTGGCACTTCTGACGAAAACATTACTTTTGCATACATATATTAAAAAAGGCACACCGTAACCAATTACTGTGGGATTCAAGTATAATGTAACTGTTAAGGTGTGACTTTATAGCTGTGTTTCTTACATTTAAAGTTTTAATAATTTATTAACAGACATGAGAAAATTTATTTACTGTATCATGTTCGGCCTGTTGCTAGCGATGGGCTGGACTAACGATGCGCAGGCACAAAGCTTGCCTGCTGAGGCTCCCGTGAAGCAGTTCATGAAAGCTGCCGTGAAGCCCCAACCGATCATGCTAGAGTCTGCGAAGTCCATTGGCTCAGGAGTTCGCACTCACTCACACTCAACAGTCATGCCACAAAGACTTGGCACTCAGGCGAACGCTCCGCAGCGTGCTGGCCAAGAGCTCGACATGAAATCGATTAGCAAGGCCGATGCCGACGCTATTACTTACACGTGGACTGACGCTGAGGGCTCCCACACCAGCAAGGCTACTGATGTGGCTACCAAGCCCGAACAGATGTATGCACTGTTGCGCGAAGTCTATACCAACAAGAACTTCCCCGGACCTTACTACAGCGCTTACACCATGAATGATGAGCGTGAGCGCAAGGTGTACTACGGCGCTGTTGAAGGCGGTTGGAACATCACTGGTGCCGAACTCTCTGGCGGAATCACAAACTCAGTCACCATACCCACGACCAGTTCTAAAACCGTAGCTGAAGGAACATCAACAGCCTCTGGCTATACATACTTGCCGATATATGGCATGAACTACGATTATAATCAGAAAAATCAGCTGATTTACACGGCTTCACAGCTAGGTCTCCAGGCTGGCACCAAGATTACGTCAATCACTTTCTACCCCCGTAATGGTATCACTTTCTCAGGCGGCAATGTCAAGTTGTCATTAGGTAACACGACGACCAGCACTTTCAGCTCTACAAGTCTGATTACTGCAAGCGATTTGACCCAGGTCGCTGAAACAGGAAGTATTACTGCTAACTCCAGCCTGACCGAATGGACCATCACCTTTGACCAACCGTTTACCTACACTGGCAACAACCTGCTGGTACAGTTAGAAACAACGGCCGGAACCTGGGGTAGAAACTCTTCTTTCTACGGTGTTCAGTTAGGCACTAACGTTTATCAGAGTATTTATTCTTATGGTACTAATAATCCTTCTCGCTCTCGTTTCCTGCCTCAGGCTACCTTTGGCTACACAACTGAAAGAGTGATTCAGTATGATCCGACCTATCAGGTTGGTGAAATCAATATCACGGCTTCGGGCTACAACGTACTCTATCGTAGCATCACAGTTTATGATGAGAACAACAATGTTCTGACTAGTTGGGATGCCAACGGCTCATATACTTCGGTCGTATATGAGGGCACAACTTATGAGATATTTGACCTGCCTTTTGGTTGGGACTCAGAATACTCCCTTTTCAGATGGTCTACAACCAATAATAACACAACCTATAATTATGGATACTTAGGTGGTGAGAATGAGCCTGGTACCATTACTATTCCTAATTACTTATTGGCTGGTCACAGCAGTGTCCGCTTGGTTATTACAGCCACTAGTGACGACGATGGCCAATCAATTACTGTGAATGACTTTAACCCCACCTCAGTAGATGTCAGCACTTATACAGGAACGAGCTATGAGTGGACCATCAACGCCAAGTCGTATGCCCACACTGAGTATGACCCCGACTATTATAAGCCCAATCAGGAGGGTTACACCGTACTCATCGTAGCAGTTAAAAATCATACCACACCTGAAGAAAACTACAACTACGACTTTGATAATGCCTATTATGAGACGCCGAACGAAATTATTGAATACCTCGCCAATAATGTTGACTCAATCAAACTGTTGACTGATGGTATGCGCATTGGTGAAGGTAGTGACTACACGATTGGTACCTTGTTTAACGCTGAAGGCACTTACAACAAGTTCTTCTTCTTGGGCAAGGGCCAGGCTCGCCAAAAACCCGATGTGGTGATTGAGAGGGAGATTCTTAATCAGCACCTGTGCGGTGAATTAGTTCCCTTCAGGCACATGTTTGAACAGTTCAGTCCCACTACAGGCGCATCAGGTGATGAGACTACCGACTTCTACAGTAAGATGATGGAAGGTAACGTCTATCCCGTTATTCACGATTGTCGCTCGGTGATTGAACTTGGACACCAGTTCTCCATGTCAGGCAACGAGGGCGAGACACCCTACGCCATGACCGGTATGAACTTCTTTATCCCCGACTACCGCCTGAAGTACTGGACCGATGTGTTCACTATTGATTATGAAGGCACCACCTATGGACCATATAATGTTGATGGACGCATCACTAATGCTTACCAAAGCGAAAGTACCGACGGCAATCCATCATTTAATCCAATGCTGCAATTATGGAATGCTTCGAACTACTCCTTCTGGTACGCACAGTACAATCAGAACTATGCTCCCAAGGTAGGTCTCTACAAAATTACCCTGGAGGCTGAAGCCGAGCCCAGAACTGATATTGCATTGACCCAGGAACCTGGCAATAAGAACTACAAGGTTACCCTTACCTGGGTATCGTCACTGAACGAGATGACGGGTCATGAAGTGCCGCAGACCTATACCGTTTATTACTGGGATCCAGAGACTGGCGAGCGTAAGTATCTCGTGGTAGAGGGTTACACCACCGTTGACGGTGAGACCGGACAGACCTCCCTCGTTTATTACGTAGAGCAGTTCAGCTACAGCTACACCATAGACTACATTGTCTATGGTAGCCCCGATGATGCTGAGCATGATCAGTTCGTTGCCGTCAGCAACATCGACGGCGTGGTCATCCCCGGTTGGGACGACTTTGTGGGTCTTGAACTTGACCACCACGAGAGTGACTTTGACGTTGCCGACATGGCTAACTACTATCGCAACTTCCTGACCGTTGTCAACGAGGACATCTACAACGGACTGACTGTGTCTAATATCACCGGCTACAATGCTGATGATCCTACCACTCCGCTGCCTCAGATGAGACAGTTCAACCTGTACCGCTGGGCTATCAAGGAAGGCGTTGCTCAGCCCGAAGAGAAGGTGGCTACCATTACATTCGATCAGGTATATGCCGATAGGGTACATTACACCATCACCTACGAAGACAATCAGGATATTCTGGAGTCCAAGTACGAACGTGCGGCAATGGATATTCCCGATGAGGGATGGATCCGTGTCAAGGGTAACGGTGACCTCGTTATCTGGCCCAACGGCTACTTCGTGAACTTCAAGTCCATCATCATTAAGAACGGCAACGATGTGCTGTATGAATGGTATTCCAGCAGCGCCAACGTTGACACCGACAATCCCAACCTGCCCAACGGATGGGAGACCTCACCCGGTTCCAAGATGATGCCTTACATCGTGACCTCCTCAGGAGAGAAGGTTTGCTACATGGAGGGTGGCGGTTACATCTACATCCCCAACATGCTGAACAATCCCGCCTACACCAACCTCACGGTAGAAATCGTGGCTTATACCGACGGTGGCCATGTGGGACGCATCGAGGTCAACGATAAGTCACAGTCTGTGACCAACGTAGCGACCACCTACACCTGGGGTACTACCGAGAATCCCATCTCGCCCGCAGCAGCTCCCAGGCACGACGAAAAGGATAATCCCTCAAAATCCGTCAAGGATGTTAACAGCAAAGCTTCTATTAACAACTAAACACGAAATAAGCGATGAAAAAGATATATATGATTCTGGCAGCCATTACGCTGCTTTCGATGTCGCTTAATGCGCAAATTGCCGCCAAGGCACAAAAGACTCCGTTAAACTATAACAAGAGTTTCTGCGATTTTCCGTCATCATTTATGGCACAGAAGGCCACATCTTCAATGATGAACGGCAATACTATGTCTAAAGCTCCTCTCAAGGCCAACTTAGGTGAGGGTGAATACATCCTTGGTCCTTATACCTCTGATGCTTATAACAGTACTGGATGGGGGTTGACCAACAACGTCTCAAATCTCTCAAGTGCAGCGGCCATCATGATTGGTGTCGACATGGCATTATCGGAGTACCAAGATTATCTTGGTGATGAGATCGTTGGTTATCGTTTTGCCACTATTGGAAATGCATATGTTTACGACGTGTTTATCTTCCCCATGAGTGAGACATATCTTTCATCCGATAACTTGATTCAATGGGTTCTTGCTGATGACGAGGGGTATCCTGAAGAATTTACGACATCGGGATGGCATGAGTACCGTTTGGATACACCTATCGAGTTCACATTCCCAGACTCTATTGTTAGTTTCTGGTTAGGATACGAGTATTATCAGCCAAACACTAGTTCAACCATGAATAAGACGCCTGTCGCTTATAATTCCAGCAGCACTTCACATATGGACAGGATGTACTGGAATAGTGGTTTCTATAATATGTCGTCTTACATCGGTGGCGATATTGCAATCCAACTGATTATGCGTCATTCCACATCATCCACCGAACCTGAGTTGACAGCTCCGACAAACGGCTCTACTGTCAACGTAGGTACTAACGATGGTTTTGGCGCGAGCACGACCGTCAACGTTAGCGGCAACAACCTGACTGCAGACTTAAGCGTCAGCGTGAGTGGCACGGGCTTCAGCGTATCGCCCACGACCATCACCGCTGCCGATGCCAATGCCGGCACCACCGTTACGGTAACCTATAACGGCACCGACCCCAACGCTACCGGCACGCTGACCATCACCAGCGGCAACGGAGAAGTTAGCACTGTTACTGTTAACCTAACAGCCAGCTATGCAGCCTCGACAGCAATACAGGGCGGTCTGCTGCGTCTGCACTTGCTGATGGTTGACCAGTTCAAGGAAGAGATTCCCGATGACAACAAGCATCCTGAAGCCTACGGCTACGTGCTAAAGTATGAGCCTGAAGTGGGTGATCCTAAAGTGAGTGGTAAACCCGATGTCAGGATTCAGAAGACCAAGGCTAAAGTCAATGGCTACTACACTAAGGCTGAGATTGACGGCGATACCGATGCCGGTCTCACTTTGAATGTCCTCAGTGCCGACGTGGAGATGGATCTGGACAATGAGAACCCCGATATTCTGTACTTCGAGATGAAGGGCAAGAAGGATGCAGCTCCCACAATTGAGGATCCTTATCTCACCAAGTTGCAGTATATGAAGAACATCGGTATGTATGAAGAGATGGAGCAGACCTCACCCAACTTGGGTGCACATTATAATCCTGCTGAGACGCATCACTACTATGATGCCTCCACTCCGATCATGACAGGTGGTACAACAAGCTTCATGACCTATGCTCCCATGGTATCTACTTGGGGTGTCGAGCGCCGCTACTTCGAGGACGACGGTCTGGACAACACCTATGGTGCTCCCATCTGGAAGACAGCAGTCGGCCAGGTAGAGATCCAGGGCAAGCCGTCGCTCCAGAAGCAGGTAATCAATGCAGGCACTGCCAATGAAGCTCCCAACCCGTCCACCAGTTGGACTGTTGATGGTCAGCTGTACACCCTGTACTTCATGGGCGTGAGCGCACAGGGTACTATGCCTAATCCCGAAATCACGAACATCAACTACGAACCCTATATGTTCCGTGTGTTTGTTGAAGGTGATAACCTGCGTAAGTTCGTTCCGGTATTAGATCCCGAGACTGGCGTTCGCATCGGTCTGAGTGATGGAGGTCTCATTGAGGGCAAGTACTGCGTCGGCAGCTTCGATGCAAGCACTGGCACCTGGAGTAGCAGCGACTTGTTCTTCAACAAGGAAATCAATGAAGACACGCCCACCTCATCCAATCCCGGTTGGGAAGGTAACATCATGTTCGGTGCGCCCTTCGATTTGAACAGTGAAGATCTGACGGTTTACGTCCGCTTCTACTACATGGTAGAGGGTTGGAACGCTAACCGTGATGGCGATGCCCGTCCCGGTAACGGTTCAGAGTCTCCTGGAGCAACTCCCGACGATCCCTCAACCTATGTGCACGAGTTCGTCATCAATGGTGAGGTGGTAAGCCGCACCTACGTCAACGCTCAGGGTATGCAGAGCGACAAGCCGTTCGACGGCCTGAACATTGTCGTTACCCGCTACAGCGATGGCTCGACCATCACCACCAAGGTGATGAGATAATCGCTAGAGAGATTATCCACAAACAATAACCCTTTTGTTTCATTTAGTGAGGGCTCGCCGATGATGGCGGGCCTTCACTGTTTGTTGATGGCCGCGAAAGACCTTGTCTGGAGAGACAGGGTATTCAATTATTTTTACCAAAAAATTTTTATATTCAAAAATATTTGTACATTTGCAGCTGAAATTCAAGTATATGCACAAACCCGGCAATAATTGTTTTTGTCAAAGAGACCACCATCTAAAACTTATCATAATCGTGACAATTAACCGATACCCTTGATAGTGTCCAGAAGAGTCTCTGACATAACTTGAACCACAAGTATATATAAATATTTCAACAATGAAAAAAACCATTTTAATTAAGATGTGCAGCCTGTTGCTGGCGACAGGCTGGACAAATGCGTTTGCGCAAGAGTCACCGACCGAGACTCCGGCCCAACGCATGAAACTGACGCTTGTCGATAACAAAAGCACATTTGACATCGACCAGCAACTGAACCTATATGAGAACACGTTGCGACTTACACAGTCCAACGGCAACTACCTGCTCACAGCAGGAATGCTCAACCAGGGTGACAACATGATTGTCCTGCACCGCAGCGATGACCTGGGCGGCAACGCCGAGGTGGCCCGCGTGAACCTGAGTGCCACAAAGATCACTCCAGAAGAAACTTTCATCGATGGACTTGATTTCTATGGGGACGGATCTTCGGCACCATCAAGTAACACTTACATCACACAAGCAGATCTCGCTGGTATCAGTCCTAACTGGGGAACCAGCGCCGATGGTCAAGGTCTGGTGTGGCAGACCAACGGCTGTGCCTACATCCAAGCAACTGACGGTTTGACATTCACTATCCCCCAAGGCTACAGTAATGCTTCCATCAAGATGAGCATATTAGTAGGCCCTGATGCCAGTGGCGGTTATTGGGCAGCGAACGTCAATAGTGCTGGCTGGTCGGTGGTCGCAAGAGCCACTACCGGCTATGTCTCTGAATATGTTTTCACTGGAATGAATAGTGGTGATGTCATTATGCTCCTTGGTGCTAATAGTTCTAGTCTCACTTATTCACCCGACATTGCCTGGATAGAATTCAGTTATGTGCCTACTTCATTCATTCCCTCTGTTGATGTGACATCCACCGTTAGTTATTGGGATGGCAGCAATTGGTCATCGCCCACAGCTATTGGACAGAGCCGCAGTTACAATCCCAACGACACGGTTGACCTCTACGGCCTGGGCAATATTATAGACAGCTTCAACGAGAGCACGGCCAGCAACACCCATCCTGAGAGCTACTCCTATGGCATGACATTTGACGCTAATGTGGAGATACCTAGCTCAGCAGGGACGAACTTCTATGCCAGTGCCGACTTCACGGCCTGCACAACAAGTAATCCCGCCTCGGCATCAATGACGGGCCACAACGGTTGGAACTTCAACGCATGTCAAGCCTACTCCAGCAGTGGCATTATCAGCATGTACATCGAGTACTATGGCGCCATCATTTACACGATGCCTGCATCTTTCATGGGCACAAGCGTAACTGTGACTGTGACCTCAAGCACTGGCAGTGACGGTGCTGGCATCCTCATCATCAATAATGAGGAATACACTTTCACCGCTGGCTCGACCCACTCATGGACGGTTCCTGTAACAGCTAATGGCGTCATTGAGTTTAAATCTAACGGAGAGACCTATTCGGCTGATATCGCCCGCATCATGATCAGCAGCGGCAATAGCGGTGCACTGAATGCACCCGTTCAGGGTAACAACAATAAGACATTCATGTCAAACAGCCGATATGACAAATTGAATGTTGCCAAGCCCATTGCCAACAGCCAAAAAGAGCGTATTACAAACGTAACACTTAACGACAAATAATCCATTTTGACATGAAAACGATAGTTAAAAAATTACGATATGCGCTGCTGCTCGGTTTCTTGGCCATGAGTGTGACAGCGTGGAGCCAGGGCGTTCCCTATATCAACAAGATGTCGGTGACGACCCAGATGTTCCTTGACGAGATGGAGGGAAACATCAATTTTGATGAACTAGCTCCCCTACCCACCAAGACCACGAGCCCTGGCATGAGGCCGCTTCCCAAGGTGCGCCGTCCCATCGTCACTCCTGACACCATCGACGGCAAGGTCTATATTTCGGCTACAGTACGCATCGCCGACGAGAGCAGCTTGGCCGACCTCGAGAGCAAGGGCGTTATCGTGCAATGCACGTTTGACAATGGCCTGCTCACCACCCTTATCCCGATAGACATGATAGACGAGGTGGCCGCCATCGAGGGCGTGACAAGAATCAACGTTGCCTCCTACCTGAAGCCGTTGACCAAGCGTACTCGTCAAGCCACCAATGTGGATGACGTGCTCACGCTGAGCAACGACGCCGTCAACGCCGGATTGCAACACATGTATGACGGTACAGGTGTGATTCTGGGTGTGATTGACGACGGTATCGACTACCAGCATGGCGCCTTCAAGGACAAGAACGGCAACTCGCGCATCAAGGGTGCCTACTGCTATAACGGCTCCCGAGTGACTGCCGACTGGACAGGCAGCGGCACGCTGCCAACGACCGACGACACCGGCGAGGACCACGGCACGCATACCAGCACCATTGCCGGTGGCTCGAGTGTCATTGTGAGCGGTACCAACGTCACCGTCACCGACAATCATGCCAATGCCACCTACGGCGGTATGGCACCCGGTGCCGACATGTTCCTGGCCGGCACGCAGTTGGCGACGACCTATGTGATGAACGCTTTCCAAAGGATGTGTAATTATGCCGACCAACAGGGCAAGCCCCTGGTAGTGAGCAACAGCTGGTCCAGTGCAGTTTATTCCCGCGACGGCTACTCGGACATGGCCGATGTGCTCGGACAATACTTCGGCGACAGCCATCCTAACCGCATCTGCCTGTTCGCTTCGGGTAACGAGGCAGGAATGGCCATCGGTGGACAGGGCGGTGGACGCTACGTGACGGGCGCATCAACAGAGGCGTCGCCCGTTGGCACTATCGTCCGCTCGGACCCCTTGCTTGAGAACTATTATGGCTATCAGTACTATAGTGGCATCCAGGCTGTGGCATGGACCCGAGCCGCCAATGCACAAGGCATTGGCGTCAAGATTCATGTCATCAACAAGAATACCGGTGCCTTAAACCAGAGCTACACCTACACCAGCACCAACAACGGTGCCCAAAACTCGGTGACGCTGGCCGGTTTGAATATGACGCTGTATGTCTACTTTGACTACGTGTCATCCAACGGCAAGCACATGGCGCTGTTCTATGCACCTAACGCCAAGACCACAAGCAACTATGTGTTCGCCATCGAGGCCTACCCCATCGGCGGTTCCAGTAACATCATCGACATCTTTGGCGGTGACTGGACTTACCTGACTGGATATACCAGCACCAATGGCCACAATTGGCAGAATGGTACCGATGACCTGAGTATGAGCGACGAGCCGATGAACCCCAATGTCATCTCGGTGGGCTCTTATGTGACCTGGAACGGAGAAAACAGCACTGGCGACATCTCGGACTTCTCGAGCTACAGTGTTGAGGGTGTCGGTCCCCAGGGCGTCATGCACCCCTGGATTACAGCTCCTGGCGAGGTGATTATCTCGGGTTTAAACCACTATGTGTCGGCAAACGATCACGGCACCGTGACCGTGAACAATGCGAACTCACCCTACGGTGAGATGTCAGGTACTTCGATGGCTACACCCGCCGTTGCCGGTATCGTCGCCCTGTGGTTCCAAGCCGCACAGGACGAGGGCATCGACCTGACGATGAGCGACGTGAAGGAAATCATGAAGGAGACCGCTATCCATGACCAGTGGACCAACGGAGCCCACGCCAGCCACTTTGGCAATGGTAAGATTGATGCCCTGGCAGGTATTGAATACATCCTGAACATGAAAGGCGGCAAGATTACCGTTGACCCGACCGAACTGACCTTTGGCGGCAGTGAGTTCTGGGCCGGCAGCACCGAGTCCAAGACCGTAGTGGTGACCAACACGACCGACCAGGCACTGCACCTGACCATCGCTGGCCTTAACGCCAGCCTGAGCGGCACACCGTTCAGCGTGACTGCCATCACCAACAACGGCAATGTTGCTGCAGGTGGCGGCACGGTAACCATCACGATTACCTACGCCCCAACTGTCGTGAGTGCCAATGACCAGGCCACACTCACCATTGCCGATGATGTGACCGTGGCATTAACCGGTTCGTGCATTCAGGCACCCGCACCCTACGATGCCAGCGTCAATCCTGCCGAGGGCACCCTGGCCTACGGCACCGTGACGACTGGCAACACGGTGACCAAGACTATCACCATCACCAACGAGGGCAGCCAACCCTTCACGCCCGTGGTGAACGTTGACGCACCATTCAGCGCCAGCTATGACCAGTCGCCGCTTGCTCCTGGTGAGAGCCGCACGATTACCGTGACCTTCAATCCCACCCAGGAGGGCAACTACAATGAGACGCTGACCATCACAGCCAGCGAGAGCAACGACATCAGTTTCACCTACACCGTCACCGGTACTGGCGAGGCTCCCTACATCGCTGCTACTGTCAATCCCACCTCGCTGGAGTTCATGGGCACTGCTGTCAACAATACCGTTGTCAAGAGCGTGACCATTGCCAACACCGGCACCATGGCCTTCACGCCTGTCATCAATACCGACAATCTGCCCGCCACCTATAGTGTGACCCTGGGCGGTGGCGCCAAGGGCACCATCACCGGCAGTGAGGTTGCCGTCGGCGGCTCGCTCAATGTGAATGTGACTTACTCACCCACGGCTGTTGGTACCAACAACGGCTCCTTCACCATTGCCATCGGCAATGACACCTACACCGTAAACGTGTATGGCTCGGCCGTCGAGGTGACCGACGCTACGGTCGCCGACGGAACCACCACCAACACTTACTTGCCCATCTATGGTAATCAGTATGCCAACAAGCAGATTAACCAAATGATTTATCCTGCAAGCATGCTGACCGAGATTCAAGGCAAGAAAATCACGTCGATGAAGTTCTACGCTGAGCGCATTAACTTCTCGGGTGGCGCGTTTAATGTATCGGTGGGTACTACCACAACAAACACCTATCCCAACCGCAACTATGCTCGCATCACAGGACTCACAACAGTGAAGACTGGACAAGCGGCTGTCAGCGGCGGCACAGAACTGATTATCAATTTTGACCAACCATTTGAGTACACTGGTGGCAATCTGGTAGTCGACTTTGAGGTTACCCAAACCAACACTAATAGCACAACCCGATTCTATGGTGTGAATCCAGGTGGTTACACTTCGTTCTACTCCTATGGTACGAACCTCAACAATTATGGCCGATATACAGGCGGTGGTACACGTCTGCAGTTCCTCCCCAAGGTGACCTTTACTTGGGAAGCGCCCTATGTAGCCGGTCTTGTCAGTCCTAACGAGTTGACCTATAACGACGTGCCTATCGGCAAGAGTGAAGAACAGACGGTGACCGTGAGCAACACGGGTACGTTGAACTTCACGCCTGTCATCGACACGACGAATCTGCCTGCCGAGTTTACCATGAATGGTTCGGGTAACATTCTGCCTGGCGGCACGCTTGACTTGACGGTGACCTACACCCCGACTGACGAGGGTCCCCACAGCGGCTCGTTCACTGTAACCATTGGTGACCAGACCTTTACGGTAACTGTTACCGGTAACGGAATCGTGGTAAACAACACGCTGACCAGTAACACTGTCGAGGTGCCTGCTTTCCACAGCGATACCCATGTTGGTGGCTCCGACCAATACATTTTCACTCAGCAGCAAGTCTATGATGACGTGAATCGCCAGCTCGCATATGACGATGCAGGTGACGAACTAGAAATCCTTGTGAAGAGCGACGAGCGCATCACTCATTACAACCTGATGCATCGTGACGGTGGTAACGGCACATGGGAAGTTGCCTCGACGGCTCAGCACCAGGGTGACAAGTATGTGTCAGGTGCAACCGAGAAGACTTTCCTGACTGACGAGACCGAGATGTGGTTCCCCATGACCGACGAGGCTCCCTCTATCAGTCCCATCGTCTACTATGTACCCGTGACCTTTGCTAACGGTGTAATCACTCAGGACAACACCTATGGTGCGCCCTATTCGGAGAAAGAAACTGACTATATCGACCTTTACGTGAGCATCACGGGCAGCAAGAGCTCTGAGAGACAAGGCGGCCACTGGACTCAGGAAGGTGTGGAATACTGCGTTTACACGCCCATCATCCACGTCATTTCTGACGCGTTGGACGGCATTTCGCATGTACCCTATATCATCCGCGCATGGCTACTGAGTGATGAAGCCTACGACTTTACCCGCGTGGACGGCGCAATTGTCGGCACCACCAAGCTCAGCAATCCTTATCTGCTGGGAGAAAAGATCTTCCAGAGCGATGAGCAGATTCCTGAGGAAATCATCATCGGTGAAGAATGGGAAGCCCACCAGAACCCTGATGACGACTACAAGTTGCAGAACGCCTTCGGTGCGCCTAGCGTAGGTGCTCACATCGAGATTGTGGTGCGTGCTTACTACCAAAAGGGAGCAGGTAGCAGCAAGGGCCTGCGTGACGGCGAGGGCGGCTATGCCTACTCCGAGGGTGGCAGCGAGGGTAACTTCGACCTGCCGACAGCCGTAATGGAAATCCTCGGCGGCAAGCAGGTGGTTGATGTGACCTACGTCAATACCCTTGGCATGCAGTCAAGTGAGCCGTTCAATGGCATGAACATCGTTGTCGTTCGTTACAACGATGGCTCCATCACCACCACCAAGGTAATGAGATAATTCCCGTAAAGGATTATCAGCAAGAACAACCCTTTTGTTTAATGTAGTGAGGGCTCGCCGATGATGGCGGGCCCTCACTTTATCCGGTTGTGTTAATCTCGCTGTTCTCTTGTCCTCATTCACTTGAACCACAAGTCGTAGTAGTGGAATTCTTCTTTAGAGAAGTTGCCGCCGCCTTTCGTCCGGTGGCTCCATGCCGACTCGTTGTCCCACTTGGTCGGCTCAACCTCAGTTTCGCCCACCTTGATGGACTGGATATACTTCCATGCATGGACCACTTGCTCCTCGCGGTACAGCCCATCCCATTGCCTGTGCACCTTCAAGTGCTGATTGGGTGCCAACAGGGCCACGGTGGCGCTGTCGCCGTAGTGTGTTGTCACGCTGTCATTCTCCTCAACGTCAAAGCCCTGATAGGGTGAGGTCATGATCTCCTTGTGGAACGAGATCGTCACAGTGTCGCTGGTGATGTTGTGGATATTGTATTCCACCGACGACTTCGTGTCACAGGACGTGAGCGACACAATCACGGCCACAACGGCCAGCAACAACGGTTTGCTATAAATTCTCATTACTGTCAACTACTTGATTTTCGTGAAAGTGATTGTCTTGGTGCCATTCCTGACCACCATCTTGTCCTTGGTCAGGTCGGTTATGATGAAACTACTCTCGTCCAAGAAACGTCCGAAGTGGAAGTTCTCGGCTAGCGACGACCGAATGCCGTCAACACTCTCTTGTATCTCAGTCATGTCTGATTCCGACACACTCTCACTTAAATCTAATAGCTTGACTTCGGTCTGAGTATCACCAGCGAAATCGAAATCAAGGCAAACGCCTTCCAAATTCCATAATGCCGAGGACGCGCACAACAAATCTAAAACGCCGTCAGTGAGCTTCCAAGAAAATAACACATCCACTCCAACTGTATTTCCAGCCTTCTTATCAAAATTCAAAGTGATGTTCACAAAAAAGTCACCATCATCGTCCATCTGAATGTTAGCATTCCATTTGCCATACAATTGCTTTTCAGAGATATCCGGGCTAGCCATCATACGATACTCAGCCATGGTCACGTCGTCAGGCATTTCATCAACATGAGCTTCGTAGCAGTTCATCAGACGCTGAAACACATCATGGCTCACCTTAATGGGTACTATCTGCAAGCCATTATTGCCCTTATCTTTTTTTATGATTGTTTGGAGATCCTCCAAATCATGCGTCAGGCATATCGTCGTATAACCAGAGAACTTGGGATTGAACATCCGCTGCGATTCCCAATCCGCTATCGAATTCCTCCTCACGGACCAGATATCCAAATCCGCAGCTCCATATTTTTCACTTAAATACAACAGAAAAGCCGGATCTCTGTTCAAATACTTTTTCACATGGTAATATATTGTCGAGATTAAAGAGCCCTTGTTCTGCAACGCCATCAATACCGTGGTATCGCCTCGAGTTGATCGTTCATTGAGTGCAACGGAATATTGTTCACAAGTCTTGTATAGGCGTTCAGCCTCACGCTGCGTGTAATAGATCTTATGAGGATAGAAACCGAGGTCAGAGGTTTTGCCGGATGGCAGCATGCGGGTGACAATCTCGCTGGACTTTGTTTCGGGATGATGACGCAACAAGGTGATGCCCTTGTAATTGTTCGCTTGAAGAATGGCTTCGACATAAAACTCATCCATGCCTGTATTCAAATCGTTGCCAGCAAGCCAGTCACCATATTGAATGATGACGTCGCCATTGCGCAGACCCAAAGGATAAGCCACTGCCGTATCAGTCACCTCAATGCAATAAACGCGTGGTAATTGCTCAATGAATGAGGCCATTGAGTCGCTTGGAATCTCATTGCCAAATTCATCGAAATATCGCTCATTTTTTATATCGTAAATATAATAGGCCTCCTCGGAATCGCCAAGCGTTCTTGAATAGGACGGTTCTTCAAATTCATTATGACACGAAGAAGTCCTTTGTTTATCATAAAGGCTATAATCCACCTGTTGAGAATAGGCCAAAACATTAGACCACCCCACACGTGCGCGCTCACCATAGGGGGTAATGTCCCATTGCTGCAAGATATGATCAAAATCTTTGTCAAATCTTTGATGATAAGCATATCTGATATAGGAATGATAATACTGGTATTTAGTCTTGAGCCAATTTGTAGTATCTTTGATCACCTTGAGGGATGAGTACCCCTCATCTTCATTATAATAGGTATCGCCATCCGCATCAATATAATAGTCCTCATAGATATTGTTCAATTCATCATACTTGATAATGTTCTTGTAATAGCCATCCCACTTTCTAGGTTTGCCATCCAAGTCGTAGTATGCTATCTGTGTCGTGCGTTGTTTTGAGTCTACCGAATCAATGCGCTGATATCCCTTGTCATACCAAACCCTAGTTTTGTTGCCCATGTTGTCTCGGGTATATTCAAATGATTTATGAATACCTGAGCCCTGTGCATCAGGAACATACTGTATCTGTGAAACCCGGATTTCATCATCAAACACGTCAACCCGTTTACAATAGCCATCATAAGATAATACATAGTTCCCGTCTTTATCTTTGTATTCATCGCTTAACAGGTAGCCTCTTTCATCATATTTTCTGAGAATTTGAGCAACTGGTGACCTCAAAGCTCGGGGGCAAAGGACTCCGTCTTTGTCCAAGTAAGTGATTGAAATCCTCTGCCCATGCTCATTATAAGCATAATTCATACGATGCACACCATGCTGGTTAGTATCAGGCTCTCCCTTCGCATCGATGAAGGATACCGATGTCACCCTCCCATAGTTATCATATTCATATCGTTTACCATAAACCTGATCGCTTCCGCCATTGATTCCTATAATGCGAACAGGTTGTCCATCAGCGACAAAATAATAGACTTCTGCCTGATAACCATTTGCGATAACAGCCCTCCAACCGCAATTTCCCCAAGCATCGTTCATCCTCTCGCCCAGCAAGTTTAAAGATTCTTCCCTGATTTTGTGACCATCGCTGTCATATTCCCTTCGAGTCATGTAGGCTCCATCTTTGTTGATTTCAGGATTACCATCCGTGTCAAGGAATTTCGTCAACACCTCATATCCTCTATCGTCGCGCACGATGTGAACAACGTTGGCACAGTTGGACGTTCCACCATCGGCATCAGTCCTGAAAAAAGCGGGCACACCCCACTGGTCTGTATAGGTGCCCACAAATTCCTTATCCGAAATCTGCAATGGATGGAAGATGTAAACGATTGAACTGTCTGAAGCCAAGCCTCGTTCCTGAACAACAGTTTTACCATTTGCATCGGCAACAATTTCCCATTTACAGACATTAAGAAGCTTTTTCTGCCAGTCTTTATTGGCGCCTTTGTCATTATCATCATTCGGATTTACTAAATATGGAATCAAGCCATGGTTTTCCTGCACGCCGCCATAACCATTAAAGGCCTCCACATAGCACCAATTACCAGCGTAATTCTTGCGAGACAACTTGAAATAACAATTCAAGTGTCGCGCCTGATCAAGTGTCAATGGTTTGCCCACACCCACTAGCCAGCCATTCTTTTTAACGACACTAGCATAGTAAGCGGTACCTTTTGACGCTTTGTCCTCACCGGTAGTTTGTCTCGATTCGTTATTGTCATCTTTAGTTTCGGGTTGAATTCGCGGACGGCTTGGCGCACTTGGATTGGGTGCCTGTGAAGCACCAGCATTTTTGTCCACACTCGAAGAACTCTTAGACGATGCCGAATGCGACTGGCCTTTATTTTTACTACTGCTCGATTGGGTTATCGTTCCACCTCCAAAAGACCCAAACTGCTCATTTTTTTGGCGTCTTTCTTGAGAATAAGCGTCAGGACAAACACCAATGCTGATAATGAGCAGAGCTAATAGTTTTAACAATAATGAGTACTTCATAACTATATTGATTTTGTTAATTTGTCGTTTTCTTCTTTCGTCAACTCCATCTGATGTACATGGGCATTGCCATTGCCTGCTTCCACTGTTTTCTTGAGGATGACATACTTATTGGCTTTGATATCGGCTCGTGCAACGATGACTTCACATCCGCCAGATTCTATCAAACGATTAACCAGTGCCATCGAACCCGAAGACGCAGGGAACGTCTTGACGCTATTAATGCTGACAATCACATCACCATCTCGGAGGCCAGCTTTATAGAGTGTGCCATTCCTTGATAACACGTGCACATAGAATGCAGAATAGCGCATCGTGCAACCCTCTATACTCGTTTCAGACATAGACAAACCAGTTATAATCTTTCTTTGACTATAATAGAATTCCTCTTTAGTGAAATAATCCATCGGAGTCTCCACAATAGAGAGAAGAAAGAAATTCCCTTTATTATTTAGCAAAATTAACGAGTGTTCATCAAATTCGTTAACGCCACTTAAAGAAGAGTAAAAATAACGACCATTAGAAAACTGATATAATGGTTTGAGTATTTTCATTTTATAGCAACACAGGTCTTCCCAGCTCCATTTGTCACACCGCACGGGCGTATGGTCTATTCCAGCGACACCCTGAGCTACCATGTTTCCGTATTCATCATACTCAAAATACTCTGACTTGAAGATGCCACCATTCCGGTAATAATAATACTTGAAAATATCATTACCTGTTTGTCTATCCTTATAATTCTCATATTTTGAATACTGATTCACATACGCATCATCAGGTTCAGGAGATACCAATTGATTTGAAATATCCCTGTATTCGGTTGTTTTAATTATATATTTATCATCTGAGCGAACAGATATCACACAACTATGGTAATTAAACTCATCTCCAGTCTCATTGGTTCTTAATATAGATATCTTTTTCCTATTGCTCCAGAAGGATACTTTCTCGGTACTATCGGGAAGATATTCATGCTTCTCAATATAAGAAACGCCATCTTCTAGAATGTTGATTTCTTGAGGACGGTTATCTCCTGACTTATAAGTATACTTCCTCGACATGATTAGCGAATCATTAGAATACAACTGCTTCAAGACGGGAAGTTGGTTTTCGTTATACTTGATGACCTTAAGAGCATTATTGGCGCCAAAATGTAAAGACCCGGTAGCCAATCGGCCGTTCTCATAGAAAGACAAGGTATCACAATAAGTCTTATACTTATAAACAATCATTTCTGGCCGAGGGTGGCTAATTTCACATAGGGATGAACCTGTCAAACGGTCATTATTATAATTGTAGCGGACGATAGTACTATCGATCCTATTGCCGAACTTATCCATACTATACTGTTCCTGGATGAGATGTGTCTTGTCATTGACCACATACTGGTAGCCATAGTCCCCACTAGTATTTCTCTGTGGCACTCCCAACAAAGTGAAGAAAAGGTTACTTGTCACGACACCGTTGCTGATGGTCTGTCGCATACGGTCAATTCCCTTGTTATTTAGCATCATCTGCTTGCCTGCCGCATCATAGAACACCGCCCATTGCACATATTTACCACTTTTAACACTGGCATTGGTGTTCTCTCGGTTATACTGGATAGAGTACAACTCTTTGTCATCGAGGTCAAAAGCGGTGCATTTACCAACGGCTCCATCATCCCTATCGCCACTACTAAACAGCCAGTAAGCTGTATTAAGCTGTTTCTCAGCGAAAGCTGAAGCCGCAACGTCTCCGTCAAGGTCTGTTGACCACAAACCAACCACGGGGGATTCCATAAACTTATTGGTAGTTGGTTTACGGTCGAACGATGACATCACTTCCACCTTGTGGAATGGGTTGCGATTGAGTCGTCCATACCGGGTCAACCGGTAATAGACAATCATGCTATCTTTAACGGCTTTATCGTTGGGATTAATCTCACCGATGCCGACAGGCCATCCATTCACCGTTGTGAAATTGGCATACAGGCACGAGTACGGCGCATAGATTAACTTATTGCGTATTAAATATCCCAGCAGTATTGCAGCGAGCGACAGTGCAGCAGCGACGAGCCATTTGATCCGGCGACGGTTAAGAATCTTAATGCGTTGTGACTCCTCTTCGTGCCGTTCTTTCTCGGCCTGGGCGCGCTTCTCGATTTCTTCGCGTTTTTTGCGCTCCTCTTCGATATACTTTTTCTTTTCTTCCTCTTGCTGCAATCGCTCGAGCTCCTTCTGCTTGGCCAATTCGCGCTGATTGATGCGCTCATCGACAATGGGACACAGGATGTCGTGCATGAACTCCACACGCAGGTCTCCCTGATAGCTGAACTGCCGCAACAGTTTGCGCTCAAGCACGAGTTTCTCGAGAGTGTCCTCTGAGACGCCCTCACTCGTCAAGTCGTTGCGCGACACGTTGTTGCGGCGACCGTCATAGGTCAAGAGCTGATCCTCGATTGTCTCGATGTCCTCATTGGGGATATCGGCCACCGACTCCTCGTAGAAGTCCTTGATGATATCGTCGCTGAACTCATCCACCAGGTCTTTAGAGATGCTGTCGCTGTCGCCCTTCTTGAGGTAGAGACGGCTCAGATATAGCGAGAGCACCGCCGAATCGACGTCAATCTCGGGAATGCCGTCCAACTTGAAGTCGGTGTTGCCGGTGACCTTTTGGATAATATACTGCGCCACGTCCTTGCTGACAAGGCCCGGTTGGGGCTTCATGATAATATCGGCCGCCTGCTCTTCGTTGATGGGGAGAAGCGCATAGCGATTGGATTTCATGGCGGGAATATAGGCCGAATAGCGCTCGAAGAACGAGAGGAAATCCTCACGGATGACGAAGACGAGATTGAACAGTGATTCATGGACATAATCAATTCTGTCACTCTTGTCGAAACGCAGAACGAATCCCCCACTGGGTTTGGGCTCATCCTTTTGCTTCTTGGCATTCTGGGCGTCAATGATGTATTGAGGTGTCACCTCGTTGATCAGATCGGCCAGCTCGGCGAAAAACGCCTTCTTGAATGCCTCGTTGCGCTGGAGCGTGAAAATCTCCTCAAACTGGTCAAGGACCAACAACGGTCTGACGGGCCGCTCAGTCTCGGGGTTGAAGAACTGGTGCCTGTGCAGATACTCCCACAGGGATTCATGGTCCTCATCGACCGGGGGCAGCAATTCTTTCTTGCCGATGCCTGAGTCCTCAAAGGCCTGTTTGATTTGTTGAATATAGGACGAGAAATCCTTATCATCGTGTTTCAGTCGCAGGGCCACGGGGTACAGCCCCTCAAGCCTTGCAACAGGAAATATTCCCGCATTGATGATCGAAGACTTGCCGATGCCCGACTTGCCATAAAGCACCGTCTGGGTGTTGTTGATGATATAGCGGGACAAGGTTTGAATCTCCAGATCCCTGCCATACAACACTTCACCCTCGCTATAGAAGTTCAGTCCCTTCCAGGGATTCTGCTCATTTTTCATACCTTTGTCGTTTATATTCAGTGCCATAGGGTCATTCTTTTGTTAAGGTGTGTCTAGAAAAATCTCACTTCAATATGCTCTCTATTTGTTTCAGCCGATCTATCTCTTTGAGGATTACCTCGGCAATCTCTTTCGTGTCGTCGCTGCTTGTGAACCATGTCGCATTTTTCTTGAGAAACGCTTGCGGCAGTTTGGTCAACTTACTGTAGAAGTCAAAGCCATTCTCGGCAAACGGGATGATGAAAGTGCGGCCTCCCATTTTGAGGGACAAGTTCGAGGCAATGTTCCACTCCGAGCGGTATTCGTGGGGAACAATAGCCTCTTTCTCCACATTCTTGGTCAGGATTGGCACGAACAGTCGTGAATCCTGGATGCCACGAGTGATCGAGTCCTCCCAGTCAGCAGCCTTCTCGATGCTCGTGTTGTCAAACCAGACATTAAGGTTGAGGGCTTTTAACGCGTTATACAGATTAGCGGCTATCTCGCTGTCGGTCCTGGAATAGGAAATGAAGACGTCATGCTTGTAGGATTTAGCGGTTTTCTTGAGGGTGCGCGCTTCCATGTCCTCCTTGATGCGTTGGATCACCTCGGCAGGATTTTCCTGGAAGAAGGTCTCAAGACGCTCCAGGAATTGCTTGAAAGCGTCTTCGGGCATCTCCTTAACCACATAATCAGACTTCATGTCATCGGTGGTATCCCTCAAGCCATACCAGACGAAGCGGAACAGCCAGTCAGAATAGTTATTGCCCAAAATGAGCAGATACTTCCTCTTTAAAATCTCATAAAGATTCTTAGGCACACCATCACCTTTCAACCATGCGCTGCAAAACTTCATCATGTTACTGTCGGTGACCACATATTTCTCATGGTTGTCGCAGTACTTACCATACATATAATATACTGTGGGGCGCAACAAGTCTTCGTCGGTCAGGATGTCGCCGCCACACTCGGGCTTGCTGTCCGACGGGTTGTTGGTGAATTTCATGACATTAACATCGCCCCAGATTTTTCTCATCGCGTCTTCGACCACAGGGGTGAACGAGGTCGTGATGACAAACGGGAACTTGCGGGTGCCCAACAGGTCCATCAGCATCTTTGACGGGTTCCCGTCTATCTCATCGATGATTTCCAGATTATCCAGTATCTGAGTGATCAGCGAGTAGATTTCTTTGGGATTGCTGTTAACGGCAAGACGATAATGCTCATCGTAGACCAACTGCGAGAATGTGCGTGGTTTTGACTCCACATTGGTCCTTGCTGCGATAAAGGAAATGATCTGTTGATGCAGGTTCTCCACCCTTCCGGTTGCAGGGTCGATGACTTTAGGTTCGGTCAACAAGTCTGGTCCAAGTACAGGAATGACGTTACCCTTGTCAATCTCATCAAGCAACTCGCGCCATCGGCTTTTGTCTTTATTACCGATTACAAGTTTAAAGGACTTATTATCTTCCATAAATTAAGGTTTAATTCATTATTAGAGTAATTTCGGCAAAGATAATAAATTATTATTATAATGTATAGGAATAAAAGACCATTTTACCAATTACTACCGTTTTCGGTAGTCTTTGACTGAAACAGCCACTTGATAGAACGGGCGAAATCGTTAATAAACCTTATTGTTGAAGACCAATGGCATGATGTTTGCGGGATTTTTTGTAAATTTGCAGGTTAAAATGCAAAAATCACAACCAGAATAATGTCAAAAGACAAAGAGAATCAAATCATAGAAGAGCCCATGGATGATGCGACCCAGCAACAAGCGGGAGCCAGCGACTTTGGCGGCTATGACCGTCTGGTGACGCTCTCACCTCGCGAGCACATCCGCCAGCGCCCCGGCATGTACATCGGCAAGCTGGGCGACGGCTCACAAAACGATGACGGCGTGTATGTCCTCATCAAGGAGGTTATCGACAACAGCATCGACGAGTTCAACACGGGCTACGCCAAGCCTGTCATCGACATCGACGTCGTGGACGGCGCTGTGACCATCCGCGACTACGGCCGCGGCATCCCCTTGGATCAGGTCAAGGACGCTTCATCCAAGATGAACACCGGTGCCAAGTATGACACGCAGACCTACAAGCGCTCGGTGGGATTGAACGGT